>Ga0310696_10000228_pt1 | contig 95189 bp, 101 predicted proteins | sample AusTroGonzalo_MG_4_FD_203885 | JGI IMG/M metagenome (GOLD analysis project Ga0310696, IMG submission 203885) | Bovine rumen microbial communities from tropical cattle in Woodstock, Queensland, Australia - Gonzalo_02 (v2) (version 2) | ecosystem: Host-associated > Mammals > Digestive system >...
CCCAGCGACGTGCTCCGCGCAGTGGTCGCTCTTCCCGAGCGCGAAGAACTCATGAGTTCGCGCGATGACCGGGACGAGCTCGCCCGCCCAAAGCCGCCTATGCGATCAACAATCCGAAATCGCACCCCCGACGCGAGAAGGAATCGGCTTGTAACCGCTGAGTTAACGAAAAAATGGTATAATACACACTATCCGATGATAGGTGATACAACACTAAAGAATCATCGCATGAGGTATTCCACTGCATACCCCACGGGGCGTAAGCTTGGCGGGAAATGACTATTTTATGGAAAAGCAGATTGTAGTCTACAAGGGTGCGGACAATGTCAGTCTTGAGGTGAAGACCGACGGCGAGACAGTATGGCTGACGCAGGAACAGATGTGCTTACTGTTCGGCAGAACACAGCCAGTAATTGCAAGGCATATTTCCAATGTGTTTAAAGAGGGAGAACTGCCCCAAGAGGGTTTTATGCAAATTTTGCATAAAACCTCAAAGGCAGGAGGCAGGCCGGTTGCCATCTATAATCTTGATGTTGTAATTTCCGTTGGGTATAGAGTTAAGTCGTTTCAGGGCACGCGTTTCAGGCAGTGGGCTACTAGAATCTTGCGCGAGATGCTGTTGAACAGGCTTGACGAGGTGAAGCGCATCGGCGCTCTCGAGCGACGCCTGGACTCCGTGGAAGGGGACGTAAAGCAGCTGAAGGGCGGCATGAAATATCTCGTCCAGCAAATCACGACCCCGCCGCCCGACCCTCCCCGCCGTCCAATCGGTTTCGGTGTATGATATGATGTTTGAAGGATTTGGTGGCATTTCTAATTCCTAACTCCAACTTCTTTAACCATGTAGAACATGTAGAGCATGTAGAAGGGTTGATTGTTTCGCGGGGGAATTGCCGCGGAGATGAATGTGAGGCAAGCATATACAGTAAAGCATATAATGAAAACATCAGTTGAGATAACACTTAAATCTCTCTCCCTCTCGGGGATCCCAGAAAAGGCGTTGCCTGTCTCTCGCAATCTCCTCACTGTGGAAATGATCTGGCCTAAGGTCGGCACCCCGCGCAAATCCGCAACGCGGCAAATCACGATGAAGAAGGGGAAAGTCGACTTCACAACCGAGCCCTGGGCAAAGCGCGTCCTCTTCCGCGAAGACATAGACGGCCATACTGCATTTACAGTTTCCATCGCAGAGCCGGTGACTTTGCAGAAGCTTCATCGCCTCTTGCAGCTCACCGCAAAAGCGGCGCTAAAAGAGGGCGCGGACATGATTGATGCTGCACTTGTCTCGTATGGCGACATTGCTGCCGCGCCGGTGGACGCGCTTGCTACGATGGTGGCGGAGAAGGATGCCCCTCGCGTCATCGTTCAAGGCATACTCGACTACGACGATCTCCCCGCCGCCGGCGAGACCAAGGAAGTCGTAATCCCGCTCACCCGCCCGAAGTTCACCCGCAAAATCGGCACATTGACGCTTCTTGTGCAGGGATGATGTTAACCACGGAAAGCACTGAATACACGGAAGTGTTTTAACGTGCAGAATGTGTAGATTGATGAAATGTAATCGAGAGGCCTTTAGCTGATTGGCTCGCGGGGGAATTGCCGCAGAGATGAATGTGAGGCAAGCATATACAGTAAAACATATACGGAAGGCTCTGCCCCTTTTGAACCAACTCTGCGTTAATAAAAATCCCTACATGTTTCTACCTGTTCTACATGGTTAAACAAAATACGAACACAGTAGCTCCACGTTAAGGAATGGAGATATTTTATGACTAACCATGTAGAACATGTAGAGCAGGTAGAAGAACTAAAGGCGCTTGCGTCCGATGTGGGGCAGATAGCGTATGGTGTGCATGAATACTTTGGCACGGGTCTGCTTGAGAAGGTCTATGAAGCGGCGTTTGAACATCGTCTTAAAAAGGCCGGCTACAAGGTAGAACGCCAAAAGCCCCTGAATGTGTATGACGAAGATGGCTTTTGTGTCGGCGAGTATTTTGTAGACTTGTACGTCAATGATTGCCTGGTGGTCGAATTGAAGGCGACAGCGGCTCTCGCTCCGGAACATTACGCACAGACAATTAATTACTTGAAGATCATGGATAAACCTGTCGGCTTATTGGTAAACTTCGGCTCTCGAAAGTTCGAGAGACGAACTGTCTATCCATAACCTACATGTTCTACCTGTTCTACATGGTTAAATTCACTTGAACACAATCGACCATATCGCCTCCGCGTTCCTCCGCCGCATCCTCCGCCGCATGAAGCAGCTGGGCATCAGCCAGACCGAACTTGCCCGCCGCATGAACGTCTCGCGCCCGTACATAACCAAGGTCCTCTCCCGCGACGTCAACTTTTCGTTCCGCACCGCGGCGAAGCTAGCCAACGCCCTCAAGATGGATTTCTTCCCCGACCTCCGCGAGAGGGAAGACCGCGACCCACCAGATTCCCAGGCAACACCGTAACCTCTCGGTTACGAGAAATATGGTATAATACACACTATCCGATGATAGGTGATACAACACTAACGACTCATCGATTGAGGTATTCGGCTGCATACCCCACGGGGCGTAAGCTTGGCGGGAAATGACTATTTTATGGAAAAGCAGATTGTAGTCTACAAGGGTGCTGGCAATGTCTGTCTTGAAGTGAAGACCGATGGCGAGACAGTATGGCTGACGCAGGCACAGATGTGTCAGTTGTTTGGTCGTGATCGCACTGTAATTACAAAGCATATTAATAACATCTTTAAAGAGGGAGAGTTGGAACGAGAAGTGGTATGTGCAAAATTTGCACATACCACTATTCATGGTGCGATGAAGGGCTGGGATCCCTGTTGATGTTGCTGCGCACCGCTGGAGGATTTGGTGCGCAGCAAAAGATGAAATGCTGCGCAGCAAATGTAGCAGTGATGGTTGGGGTAAAGATCAGTGATGTTTGACCCAAAGTGCACTGATGGTTGGTCAAAGTATCAGTGCACTTTCCTAGAAGGTGTACACAGCTAGTAAGAGATGATAGCCGAGAAGGCGAATAAGCGGTATGCGGAGGTATGAATTGAATCGAAAGGTTTGTGGCTGGCTGGTAGGGGCGTGTTCCCACCGCTCCCGCACCGATTCCCGTCGGAAATGCTGTGGCGAGTACAAGGAAGCCTGCTCCTCGCTAAAAGACTCTAATCGTCCCTAAAGACCCTAAGTCTGAAAGTCAAAGTAACCCTAACTTCAGTGGTTTTGATCGGTTGATGAAAGATAATCGAAAGGGTAGTGTATAATTCTTTCTGTAAATTGATTTTCTATGGAAAGAGGATGGAGACAACACATTTAACATGTTGTGAGTAAGTGCTGGTAGTCTTGTTGTTCGGATTTGCGCTGATTAGGTCAAATCTATATTCTTCGATGGATTGGTAAATATGGTGCAACTGTAATAAGAGATATATCAAAACTGTTGAGGAGATTTAAGATGGAAGATATTGAGGATTTTATTGAGAAGCGGTATAAGCACCAGCTTGAATGGCTGAATGGTAAGGCGAAACTATATAAGTTAGCTTATACTTTGGGTAGTGGAGCTGTCATCGTGCTTTCTGCTATAATCCCAGTATTAATCCAAGTTTCGGATAGAACACGATGCTTGGCGAGTGTATTTTCTATAATCGTGGCCATAATTGGCGGCCTTTTATCGCGGTTTGCTCCTTATAGGCTTTGGCAACAGTATAGAACCACAGCAGAGACGCTTGTAGCGGAATATTGGTCTTATAAAGCGCATATTGGGGAATACAAGTCTGTAGAGGATGTTGACGAACTATTCGCAGAACATGTGCAAGCAATATTAAAGATTGAGCACGTAGATTGGGTAAAACTTCATTCAGAAATCCAACTGTCCTTGAAGCAAAAGGAAGGGAAATGAGAATGTCTAGAAGAGTTTTCTATAGTTTTAATTATGGCGAGGATGCTTGGCGTGCAGCACAGGTTAGGAATATGGGCGTGGTAGAGGGGAATCGCCCAGCCGCAGATAATGAGTGGCAAGACGTATCAAAAGGTGGTGATAACGCAATTACGCGTTGGATAAATCAACAGATGCAGGGTCGCTCTGCATTGGTTGTTCTTATTGGCGCGAATACTGCGGGAAGACGCTGGATAAATTATGAGATAGAGCATGCTTGGAACAATAGAATGGGGGTGCTTGGCGTATACATCAGTGGATTGAGTGATAGGGATGGGCGTATGTCTGTATATGGCAGAAATCCATTTGATGATTTCAATCTGCGTGGCAAAGTGTTAACCTCAATCGTTCCTACATTTATGCCGATAGGGTATTCTAGCCAAGAAATATATGCTTCAATAAAGGTTAACTTATCCGCATATATAGAAAGAGCCATATCGGTTCGGAATATGTATGCTTAAGAATTGGAGAGTATGTAATGCGACCACAAGTTTTTATTAGCTCAAGCGTTAAAGATCTTCGCCATATTAGGGATGCGGCGAGGAAGGTTGTTATTGATTTGGGTTATGAACCTATAATGAGCGAATATGGTGAAGTCGGGTATATGGGAGGCGATAGTGCTATTGAGGCTTGTTACAGGGATGTTAAGCAGTGCCAGATAATGATACTTATTATAGGTCCCAGATACGGTGGCCAATCTGAACGAATTGGTACGAGTGTGACCGAAAGGGAGTGGGAAAGTGCTATTGATAGTGTGCCTCACATACTAACGTTAATTGATCAAGATGTGTTAAAGTATAAGGAGGTTTATGAGGATAATCAGATGAAAAATGACATCAGGTTTTCCTCGATGGATAATCCTATGGCAACATTTGCCTTCATAAATAAAGTGATGGCGTCCAAGTACAAGAATGGGATAATTCCATATTCATCAACTATTGATGTGCAGGAGTCGTTGAAAAAGCAATTTGCTGCACTATTCTACTTTGCACTTACAGATAGGACACCCAAAACAGAAGAAGCAATTAAGAACATACTTTATGAGATTAAATCGATAAAAGCGGAATATCCTCGGCCAGAGGCAAAAAAGAAAGAAAAGGATGAGATTAAACTTTATCGTCAGATCCTTCGTGGACTTATGGAGAAACCGCAAGACGAGTTTTCTCAACTACTTAAGGGGCTTGGGGATGATATTGATAATGCTATCCCAAGTCTGATATCGGCGAAAAATCTTGATGAAATGATACGCCAGATGGGATACAAAGTACTCATTAAGCCAATGGAGGAAATTTACGGGCCAGGAATATCCATAGATGTGAATACCAAAGCTCTATCAGCTTTTATTCCTAGAGATAAACTGTTCCCACTTACCGATCCGCGGGGCATGTATGAAGCCTTTGCAGTCTACGTGGATAAGACTGTGGCGATGACACAAGGCGCATATGAATATTTCGCAAGGCAGTTTGAGAAGCTGCATGGATTTGCTGTTCCTGATAAGGTAGGGAAGGTGTGAATTGCGTAGTAAAGTTTGTTCTGCTCCAAGACCTATAACCGCAGCACTTGCAGCAGCGCCACTATGATGAAAGGCTTGTAATCGCGGGGTAATGGATGATGTGGGCGGAGGAGAATGAAAGTATGAGGTCTGTTGGTCAATGAATCTACTCTGCCATTTTGAGCTAGGCCAATGGGGCTATGCCCTCAGAAATTAAATTATGCGCAAGATAGAGTATACAAGTGAAATCAAGTGTGATGCATTTGAACAACTCATTGAGTCTGTCATGAGTGAGTTGCAAAATGAAGAGATGACGGAGCTTGAATCTCTAAATATTGTTGTTGTTGTGTTGGCGTTCAAGTATTGGCAAGAAAATAAAAGTCTCGAACTTAACTCGTCGATCGAAAGTTTTGACGCCGAATATGTACGACTGCATTGGCAACAGTTTTGTGGCTCTGAAATTGGCAAAAGTATTGGCTTACTAAAGTACGATGAATATGATGAAGATGTTATTGCTGCATGTTTAGGGATTATGGCCGAGTATATAACGCGTCATAATTTTGATTCGTTTAATGCAGATGTAATTAAAAGATGGTTTATGAGTCATTATAATGCTATTGTTGATGGTGGATTGGACAAGAAAGTAAAGGCTTTGATCAAGGTGTATCGACGAGGCAAAGAAGATTCGCGCACTAATCCGGCGGAACCAGCATTAGCGCTGCTTAATGTTAGATAGAATGCCGAAAGTTTTTGCCATAATTGTATTGCTTTGTTGTGCGGCATTGATGGGCCGTGCCAATGACGCTCCTCCTGCGTGGGTGAATGCGGTTGACACGAATGCGATGGAGAGGGTGTTGTATTGCACGGAAACTGTGGCAGCTTTGACTTCAGTCTATCCCGTCCTGCGCACCGCTGGGGGTTTTGGTGCGCAGCAAAGCAACAAATGCTGCGCAGCAAAAGGGTAAATGCTGCGCAGCATTTCTCCGGGCGGTGTTCATTGCAGGTGATGGATGTTGGTAGCGGAAGTGGAATGACCGGTATGTGTAGGAATGAATTGATGTGATTGCGGTTGGAAAGTTTGTTGGTTGTTTGAAGTCGTGTGGAATTGACTTCTTCACGGGTGTCCCCGACTCCCTTTTGAAGTCATTCTGCGCCTATATCACTGACAACTGCGGCGAAGACCACATAATTGCCGCGAACGAGGGCGGGGCGGTTGGATTGGCCGCTGGGCATTATCTGGCGACGGGGAAGCCCGCGCTTGTGTATATGCAGAACTCGGGGCAGGGTAACGCGGTGAATCCGCTTTGCAGTCTTGCCGATCCTGATGTCTACTCAATTCCGATGGTGCTGCTTGTCGGATGGCGCGGCGAGCCCGGCGTGAAGGATGAGCCACAGCATGTCAAGCAGGGCAAGGTGACGGTCTCGCTATTCGAGACGCTTGGCATCCCGACAGAGATTTTGCCGGATGATGAATCTGCCGCGCTGGAAGTGACTCAGAAGATGGTAGAAAAAGCCAAAGCCGAGTCGCGTCCTGTCGCACTAGTCGTCCGCAAGGGGCTCTTTGCCGAATACAAGCTACAGAGCAAGAAGCCTGACATTTCAGCATTGAAGCGCGAAGATGCCATACAGGCGATATTGGAAAGCATTGGGAATGAGGCTGTTGTTGTCTCGACCACAGGCATGATCTCACGCGAAGTCTACGAGACGCGCGAACGTCTCGTCCAGGACCATTCTCGCGACTTCCTGACTGTCGGATCAATGGGCCATGCCATCATGATTGCCCTTGGAATCGCCAAGGCGCAGCCAAATCGCCGTGTCTTCTGCCTCGACGGCGACGGTGCAAGCATCATGCAGATGGGCAACATGGCCATTGCTGGGCAGAGTGGATGCGCGAACCTGACGCACATCGTCCTCAATAACGCGGCGCATGACTCGGTTGGTGGCCAACCCACGGTAGGCGGCGTCATCGACCTTTCCGCCATCGCCGCATACTGCGGATACGATGTGGTGTCCGCCGCAACCAATCTACATGATCTACATGTTCTACATGGTTCAAGCAAACCAAGATTCATCGAAATCAAGGTCGCCAAGGGTGCCCGCAAGGATCTTGGACGTCCAAAAGAGCCGCCGCAGGTGAACAAAAAACTCTACATGGAGACATTGTCGAAATGAGCCAGAAGAAAGTATTCATGAGCATGAGTACCGACGTGATTCACGGCGGACACATCAACGTCATCCAGAAAGCGGCGGCGCTTGGCGAACTGACGGTTGGGGTACTAAGTGATGAAACAGTCGCGAGCTACAAGCGCTATCCTCTTCTTTCGTGCGAGGAACGCATCAAGATTGTTGCGGCGATTCAGGGAGTGTCTCATGTTGTCAAGCAGGAAGGGCTATCATATCGTGACGTCATCCTTCAGTTGAAGCCGGACATTGTTGTCCATGGCGATGACTGGCGCACGGGCATACAGCAGCCGATCCGCCAGGAAACTGTCGCCTTGTTGAAGGAATATGGCGGCGAACTGGTGGAATTTCCGTACACGGTCAATGCGGAATACGACAAGATAGAGGCGAACGCACGGTCGCAGCTGGCGATGCCCGACATGCGCCGTGCGCGGTTGAAGAAGCTGATCGGCATGAAAGGTCTGGTCACGGCTATTGAGGCGCACAGCGGCATCACCGGCCTTATCGCCGAAAAGACTACGGTAGTCCAAGATGGCAAGACCTACCAGTTTGACGCAATGTGGGTATCGTCGCTGTGTGATTCGACTGCAAAGGGCAAGCCCGACATCGAACTGGTGGACATGACATCTCGCTTCCGTACCATCGACGACATCATGGAGGTGACGACGAAGCCGATCATTTTCGACGGAGATACCGGCGGGCTCACTGAGCATTTCGTCTATACGGTCCGGTCGTTGGAGCGCATGGGCGTGTCGATGGTTATCATCGAGGACAAGACTGGACTTAAGAAGAACTCCCTCTTTGGAACTGAAGTGGCCCAGACACAGGACACCATCGAGAACTTTTCCGCGAAGATACGTGCCGGAAAGAAGGCGCAGAAGACTAAGGATTTCATGATCTGTGCACGTATCGAAAGCCTTATTCTGGAACGCGGCATGGAAGATGCCCTGTCGCGGGCGGTGGCGTTCGTGAAAGCAGGTGCGGATGCCATCATGATACATAGTCGCAAGAAGGATCCTGCAGAGATATTTGAGTTCATTGATAAGTTCCGTGCCCAGGACTCCATGACGCCAATCGTGCTTGTGCCAACGTCATTTAACTCCGTGACGGAAGATGAGTTCAAGAAGCGTGGCGCGAATGTCGTAATCTATGCGAACCAGTTGACTCGAAGCGGATTCCCCGCAATGCAGAAGACGGCGGAAATGATCTTGGCGAACCATCGAGCCCAGGAAGCGGATGCGCAATGCATGTCCATCAAGCAGATTATCACCCTTATCCCAGATGAAGTGTAAAGACGAGAGTCCGCAATGATGGTATTTGGAAAAGAGTCTGCATCGGAATTCCTCCGGATATGGCTGGAGGGCAAGTCTGATATTGTCCTTGTAACGGGGCGATCATCCTATTCGGCTTGTGGTGCAGCGGAGTTTTTTGAGCCACTTCTTGCAGGCAAGTCGGTTACGCATCTGACTACAGTTGGCGAAAACGCCCGTGCCGAGGATGTCGAGGAGAAGCGCAGTCTGCTGCCAGAGAAGGTGGATGCCTATATCGCAGTAGGCGGAGGAACCGTGATTGACACTACTAAGTTGCTGCGAGGTCTGGACGGGAGGTTGCCGCCTTTTCTCGCCGCGCCGACGACGGCCGGAACCGGCGCTGAGACGACACGCTTTGCGGTCTATTACGATCATGGCAAGAAAATGTCGGCCGATGACGTACGATACCTACCGACGGATCAGCTTTTGATTCCCGAGTTCACGTCTACGCAAACGCCTTATCAACGGGCGAGCACCGAGTTCGACGCTTATGCGCAAGCAGTAGAGTCGCTGTGGGCGGTTGGTGCGACGGACGAATCGCGCTCATACGCCAAAAAGGCGCTGGATCTGATGTCGAATGGCGAACAGATGCTTGGCTCCTATTGGGCGGGGCGGGCAATCGACATCTCCCGTACGACTGCCGCGCACGCGCTTTCGTACTACATGACGGCGAAATACGGCATCCCGCATGGGCATGCTGTCTATATGATGTTTCCGTATGTCTGTAAGGCTAATGGACGTGAGGAATTCATCAAGGAAGTGCCGGAGCTTCAGCGCCTACGCGACTTTGCTGCCGAGAGGAATTTGGATTGGGGGCAACTCGTTGACAGCTTGCTCGCAAACGTGAACCCGGCACGTCTTGCCAACAATCCTCGTCCCATCACTCGCGAGGCGTTTGTGTAAGCCCGCAGCTTGCAATCCCGAACTCGTAACTCGGAACCTGTAACTCGGAACCTGTGACCCACCAATGTTTGGATATTCCGAAATTGATTTCAAGCGATTCCGCTCCCATGCGTGGCGGTATCTGATGCTGTTCTCCGTGCTGTACTGCTTCCTGTACTGCACGAGGCTGAATCTCTCGAACGCTGGCGCGGTAATGATGGAAGGTCTTGGCTGGAGCAAGTCCGACTTCGGAATCCTCACCGGTGCGCTCTTCTGGACATACGGCATCGGGCAGTTCGTGAACGGACGCTTGAGTGAAATCGTTGGCCCAGCCAAGTTTGTAGTCGCCTCGGTAGTGCTGTCCGTCGCGGCGAATGTGCTCTTCTCTTTCCAGACGTCTATCGTGATGATGGCGATCTTGTGGGGACTTAATGGTTACTTTCAGTCGATGGCTTGGACGCCAGGTGTGGCAATCCTTACGAAGTGGTGGCCAGGACCGACACGTGGTTTTGCAACCGGACTCGCCCATGCGTTTTCCGGCTTTGGACAAGTGGCGGCCATCCTTTCCGTAGCATTCGCTTTCAAGGTGCTGCCGAATCTTGGCTGGCGGTCGGCATTTCTCGTTTCGGCGGCATTCCCTGTTGTCGCGCTTGTGGCCTATTTGATTTGGGCTCGGACGTCGCCCACGCAGATTGGCCTTGTCGAATATGTTGAAGACGATCCGGCGCGTGCGCGGATTGAAGAGGAAATGTGCGCGCTTGTCGCGCAGCGAGGCAAGCTTTATCCATACAAGTATGTGCTGTCGAATCGTCAGTTCATGGTGTGGGTGGCCATCGCCTTTATCACGGGGCTTGCACGCTATGGTCTTGTTACGTGGATTCCGCTCTACTTCATTGATCGCTTTAATATCAGCGTGACGAGCGGGTTGATGGGATCGCTTTCGCTTCCGGTTGGAATGGGGATAGGGACGTTGATCGTGCCATGGATGACGGACAAATGGTGTCCTAACAACCGTCTGCCGGCTGTCATTTCAAGCGCACTTATTGGTGCTGTGTCTATTGGCGGATTCCTATTGCTCAATCCAACAGTTGGATGGCAGATGGCGTGCGTACAGATCCTTCTGTTTATTGCCGGTTTCTGCATTTACGCTATCAACGGAACGGCGTGGGCGTATGCTACGGACATAGGCGGTAGGGTGTTCTCGGCAACATCGTCCGGGGTGCTTAATTTTTCTGCCTATATGGGCGCGGCGGCACAGTCGTTTGTCTATGGATTCTTGCTGGATAAGATAGGCTGGGTATCTGTATTTGCATCGTTGGCCTTTCTCTGTGGGCTCATGGCCGTCATGGGTGTTATGGGAAGAAACAAGTCCGCCATTTGTTGGATGTGAAGTAGGAGATAGCATTATGCCCAAACTTGTATATGTAGCGATGTCGGCAGACATCATCCACCCTGGACACCTTAATATCATCAAGGAGGCGGCGAAGCTTGGCGATGTGACAGTGGGCGTGTTGACGGATGCTGCTATCGCAAGCTACAAGCGCCTCCCGTACATGAACTATGAGCAACGCGCGGCAGTTGTAGCTGCGCTGAAGGGCGTGACAAAGGTCATTCCGCAGGAACAGCTTGACTATATACCGAATCTCCTTAAACTGAAGCCGGACTACGTTGTTCATGGTACTGACTGGCGCGAGGGTGTTCAGGCGAAGACGCGCCAGGGTGTTATCGACACGCTCGCGCAATGGGGCGGCAGGCTGGTGGAGCCGGAATATACTCCCGGCATCTCGTCCACGCAACTCAACAAGGCAATCCGCGAAGTTGGCACCACGCCAGATATTCGCAGAGCGCGTTTGCGCAGGCTCTTGAATGCTAAGCCGATTGTGCGTATTCTTGAGGCGCATTCTGGGCTTACGGGTCTGATCGTCGAGAATACCTCCGTCAAGAAGAACAATCGCAAGTACGAGTTCGATGGTATGTGGCTTGGGTCGTTTGCAGATTCTTTCATAAAGGGCAAGCCAGATACGGAGAGCGTGGATGTCACATCACGTCTTAGGACGTTAAACGACATACTTGAAATCACAACGAAGCCTGTCATCTACGACGGCGATTCAGGTGGCAATTCTGAGCAGTTTACGTTCCTCGTACGTTCGCTAGAGCGACTTGGCGTATCGGCGGTTGTCATCGGAGACAAGTCTGGACATCATCAGTCCGGTGGCGCACAGTTGCATCAGATCGATACCGATAGTTTTTGCCGGAAGATTCACGAGGGCAAGGCGGCGCAGATAACTGATGACTTCATGGTAATTGTGCGTTGCGAGTCGCTTGTGGTTGGAAGCGGCGAGGAAGACGCCCTTGTTCGTTGCCGAGCCTTTCTTGAGGCTGGGGCGGATGGCATACTGATTCAGTCCAAGTCCGATAAGTCGGACGAAGTGCTTTCCTTTGCCAAGCGGTTCCGCGCCGAAGTGTCTGCCGACAAGCCGCTTGTGGTGATGCCCACCACCTATCCGCAGATTACGGAAGCCGAACTTGCCGCGGCGGGCATAAATATTGTCATCTACGCCAACCAGCTTCTCCGTGCTGCCTATCCAGCTATGAATAAGTGCGCCGAGCGCATTCTTGAATGCGACCGTGCGCAGGAAGCCAGCGCAGAATTCTGCATGCCGAACCCTCTCTGATGCATTTCACAGGTATCGACTGGCTACGTGGCGTCGCGGCGTTTTTCATCGTTGGATGCCATATTGGTCTTTTGGATCGAACGGAAGGTGGCTTTGCACTCACGCATTTTTGTGACATGAATGTGGGGGTGTTTGCGGCAATCAGCGGATTCCTTTTGCAAACGAGCATGATTAGAGCGTCTGGTCGTGATGCCATTTTCGTTTTGAAAAAGCGTATCCGTCGTCTTCTGCCGATCTATGTTGGCTGGAGCCTGTTTTATTTGCTTGCAAGATGGGGCTTGGGACTCATTCTCGGAGGGAGCGGACTTTCGCAGGAGTGCAAAGAGGGAGGCCCGTTTTGGGTCTGGGTTGTTTTCGGCGGTGGTGCGGCGTGCATTCTTTGGTTCATCGTAAATCTCCTGTATGTGCAAACTGCGATTTGTCTTTCCTGTTGGAAATTTCCGCGCTTGATAGATAGGCCATTCGTTCCGATATTCTTTGCCATTGGGTTTTTAGCATGGGCTATTGTAGATTCCAGATATATCGGCTATTACACGGCGCGTCTCTTTGCGTTTGTACTGCTCGGGTGGAGCATTGCTGTGTGGTATCGTAAGTTGCCGAACGGCATTGGCGGATGGACTGCCTGTTTGGCAATTTGCCTGTCGGCCCATTTCTTTTTGCGCGGACTTGTTTCTGCTTTTGCGCTAGACTTCGTTTGTGTCATTCCCATTCTAATGCTTGCCATTTCCCGTTCAGCCGAGAAGTCCTCGGTCGTTGGAAATTTCTTGGCATCTACGAGTATGGGGGTCTATCTTTGGCATCCCTTCTTTGTTGTTGGGCTTCAGCGAACAATAGTCAAATATGTTTCAGCGCCTTATTCTGCAAGTATAATTTTGTTCGCCTGGATCGGGACGTATGCGCTTGCGCTTGCGACTACCGTTCTCATTGGGAAAAGATGTCAATCAATTATGTAACTACTACACAGGAGTAAAATATGATAAGCAAGCTGATCAAGTCTGCAGACTGGAAAGCTGAGAAGCATGTTCCAGTCATCACTATCTTGTCTTCGCCCACCAATGCCTCCAAGCCCCCGCATTCATACGAGGTAGAAGTCTCCGTTGGCAAGGAGATTCCGCATCCCAACACGCTAGAGCATTATATTGCATGGATTGCGCTTTACTATGCTGCCGAAGGCTCGCAGCTGCCAATAGAACTTGCCCGCGCCGAATTTGCCGCGCATGGCCCGGAAATCTTCACCGAGCCAGTCCTAAAGGCTACAGTCCGCTTACCTAATAGCACCAACCCATCCGGCACCCTCCATGCTGTCGCCTACTGCAACATCCACGGATTGTGGGAAAGCGAATTGTCTGTAAGTGTGTGAGGTGGAGATAAGTCGTATGCTAATCTCGAACTAGAACTCCAACTCGAACTAAATCTCTTTCGCCCTCCAGCTCCAACTCCTAACTCCAACTTCTTCAGACATTGAAAATGGTATAATACACGCTATCCGATGATAGGTGATACAACACTAACGACTCATCGTTTGAGGTATTCCACTGCATACCCCTCGGGACGAGAGTTTGGCGGGAAATGACTATTTTATGGAAAAGCAGATTGTAGTTTACAAGGGTGCGGGCAATGTCAGTCTTGAGGTGAAGACCGACGGCGAGACAGTATGGTTGACGCAGGCACAGATGTGTCAGTTGTTTGGTCGTGATCGCACTGTAATTACAAAGCATATCAATAACATCTTTAAAGAGGGAGAGTTGGAACGAGAAGTGGTATGTGCAAAATTTGCACATACCACTATTCATGGTGCGATGAAGGACAAGGTGCAGATTCAAGATGTTGTTGCCTACAACTTAGACGTTGTCATATCTGTAGGCTACCGCGTCAAATCGATACAGGGCACGCGTTTCAGGCAGTGGGCTACAAGAATCCTCCGTGAGATGCTGTTGAACAGGCTTGACGAGGTAAAGCGCATCGGCGCTCTCGAGCGACGCCTGGACTCCGTGGAAGTGGACGTAAAGCAACTGAAGGGTGGCATGAAATATCTCGTCCAGCAAATCACCACCCCGCCGCCCGACCCTCCCCGCCGTCCAATCGGTTTCGGTGTATGATATGATGTTTGAAGGATTTGGTGGCATTTCCAACTCCTAACTCCAACTTCTTTAACCATGTAGAACATGTAGAGCATGTAGAAGGGTTGATTGTTTCGCGGGGTGATTGTTGCGATTTTGTAGCAAATGAATGTATTTGAGTCTATAGCCAATTTCCTGAAAGGAGGCAATAATGCCCAAAGAGCTGGGGACAGTATTTCTAGAGGGCACGGACTTGAGCGTAGAATCCTTTATCCTGTCCAGACCGTCTGCGAGCAAGCCATATCTGATTTCTGCGGCATTCGAGTGCTTGCGGCAGCATGTGCCGATGAACGAGGCCGAGATTCTGGGTCGCTGCCGTCGGATCCGGTATGCAGAGAGAGCAAAGCACTAATTGCCGCTGCGAAGAAGACCGGATGTTTCCTTGACGCGAAGGAAGTTCCTGGCACTCGGTATACGATACGCACCGGCGAAAGCGAAGTCAGTCTTGTTCAGAGGGAAGGGCTTTATTACAAGATTAAAAATCCTTTTACCAAGTTGCATCTTAAGCGCCATCCGGCGGAGTATGTTTTGTTTGAACACGTAGTCCACAATATTCTGTTCCCTGATTGTCGTATGGATTTTCTTGGCATTGCGGAAGATTGTCACGAAGCGCGAATTGTCTATCGCCAAAAGGCCGTCCGTTCGGAATCTCGCCCGGAAGACAATCAGATAGCGGAATTCCTAAGCCAGATTGGATTGCAGCCCTATGGAAGATATGAGTTTGGTAATGATTTCTTGTTTGTGACAGATGTTGGGCAGGACGGGGACAATGTTCTACTTGATGATGACGGCGCAATCCGCTTCATTGATCCGATAATAGGTCTCAGACCTCAGCTGTTGTCGCGCTTGGAAGGTGCGCTAGAGTCTACGGATGTCATTCCAGCTCTTGTCAACGATCTCTATTGCAAGTGAACCATGTAGCCTCCTTCGCTAAAGCTACGGCGGCCGAGGAACATGTAGAAACGTGTAGGTGGCTGATTGATGAAAGATAAAGGTCGAAAGGTTTGTAGCATGCCGGTTAGAGGTGGGAGTGCCGCGACAGGAAATTAGTTCATGGGGGTTGACACTGTGGAAGATGTGAGGAATAAGTTGCGTGCGGACATTCTCGCAACGTTAAGCCGGGTGTATGCGGAGGATGCGGAGTTGCTTTCCGACAATATTGATGTATGTGAACGAAGTCTTATGCATCGATTTACGCATTACTTCATGGAATATGTCGAGTCGGGTAAAGATGTTTTCTATGAAGGGCTCCATGTTGACGGGGAGTATAATCGCCAAGGCAGAGATGGATGCCCTAAGTTGCGATGTGGCAAGCCAATATATCCAGATGTCATCGTGCATGCGCGGGGAGATAATAGGCGCAATCTTTGTGTGATAGAGTTCAAGAAGGCAAACGGCAAGGGGTCTTTAGAGACGCAAGGATTTAAGACAGATGTGGAGAAGCTTAAGTTTCTAACAGGAGCAGCATGTAAGTTCCACTATGACTGGGGTGTTCATATAATCTTCATGGCAAGCTCCAAGCCAAAAGGGTTTCGGGGTGTTAGGATGAAATGGTATAAGCACGGCAAACAGTTTGGCAGTGCTGAGAAGAAGAGTCTACCACTGGAATGAAAGGTCGCCATTGACCCTAAAATGTGTTAAAGGTGAAGAGATTCATCCGTGTAGGATTATTGATGAAGGGTGGAAATATAGCTGTTTGTGGTTGGATGGTTCGCATTGGAATTCCTTCATAGGGTTGATTGCGAATTCATACACGGATGTTCAACTTCATTGTGTACGGCAAGGGATTAAAATGATTGCTTTCCCAGATGGTGATTATTATAAGCAGGGTATAGATGTTATTAAAGTCTATCGCCCTGATTATACTTCGGTTATAAAACTGCGAAAGTTTACGGCTGATACAGAATGGTACATTGCCGAATTTAATAAACTGTTTGTGAGAACGGCATATGAGGTGTTGGGTTTTGAAAAGGTTGATGGTGTTCATGTAGTTAAGCTTCGGCAACCCTATGTAGAATTTGGCTCGTGTACTTGGGAAGATGCACGTAAGGAACTTTTTTATGATATGCAACTTCGCTTCGGTGAGGCGGAAGAACATCCGTGGATGCCAAACGAATTGCATCTCCCTGGCTACTTTATCGATGATTTAAAAGAGGCCAATGTTGGGATTGATATTAAAAGTCACAAATATGCCGTTATTGATTGTATCATACACCCCACGAATAGTGTAAATGATGATTTGTTATGGGACATAGATAAAAGATGGCTTGCAATTAATGTAAAGGCTGATAGCAGCAATGTCCCCTAATTATCGAATATTCCTAAACATCATTGCCGCGTGCGGGTGGGAATTTTAACAGGAGAGGTGTAGGATGAGAGAGAAAGTGAAGAATGTGATTTTGGTGATGTCATGGGGCGGAGATTCGGCTCTAGCGTTCTGCAGTGAGACGCATGATGGGCGATAGTTCACAAGCCTTAATCAAAGACCGTTCTATTTCTTGGGAGATGGCTGAAGAGGTGATAGTAGAGCAAAGATGTTCGTGTCGGGCTACGCCCGGTTCGTGTCGGTGCGACTTGCCGAGGGCCGAAGGCCGGAAGGGCGCGGCGGCGCGTGGCGAAGGTCGTAACATCTGTCGAGATGATCGAGGTGTGGAACGAAGCAACCTACCGACCTTCAAGCCAACGCGATGCCGCGACCTTTCAGCGGCGGAACGCCGCTCGGCAAGGCGGCAGCGGTTCGTGGCTCGCGCCGGTAGGTGCCACCTCCTCTGCCTCTCTCGGCACTCGCTTCGCTCGGCTTGGTCGCTTCCCCATGGGTCGCGCCCACCCTCAAGGGGCGGTTACGCCTCTCCGCTACTCTGCGTTAAAAACCTCTACCTGTCTCTACCTGTTCTACATGGTTAAATTCCATTGAATACTATCGACCATATAGGCTCCGCCTTCCTCCGCCGCATCCTCCGCCGCATGAAGCAGCTCGGCATCAGCCAGACCGAGCTTGCCCGCCGCATGAACGTCTCGCGCCCGTACATAACCAAGGTCCTATCCCGCGACGTCAACTTCTCTTTCCGCACCGCGGCGAAACTGGCTAACGCCCTCAAGATGGACTTCTTCCCCGACCTCCGCGAGCAGGAAGAACCCGACACTCCAGATTCCCAGTCGACACCGTAACCACGCGGTTACATGAAATATGGTATAATACACACTGTCCGATGATAGGTGATACAACACTAACGACTCATCGAGCGAGGTATTCCACTGCATACCCCACGGGGCGGGAGCGTATCTAAGACTGGAGGGACTAGAAATAGCCGGTTTTGACTCTTTCTGATTTTGCCAGTTGTTTGATATATGATATATTATAATATCAAGTACTAGTAAACGGAGTATTCTTGATGATAAAAAAGGTCGCAATTAATAATTTCCGCGGATTCGATGAATTCGGATGTGATTGTCTTGCGCCTATTACAGTAATTGGCGGGAGAAACAATAGCGGCAAGTCGTCCTTGCTAGAAGCGCTGGCATTGACATTGGACATCAAGGGCTGCGATATGTTGCTGTCAACGAACCGTAATCGTGGCGTCGATATGTCGAGGTTGGATGATATGCGCTCATTATTCAATCAGGGGGATACAACGCGCGAAGTGTTAATTACATCCGAGTTTGATGATTCGATTTGCCGAAAGTTCGGGATAGAATTCAAATCGCCGGAAGTTGTTTTGTCTAGTGCGGCATCGACTTCTCCAATTTCCATCGACAGCGTTGAGGAAATGGCAAAATCTAGTTCGCACATTTTGGTTCATGTATCAGAACGGTCGTTAGAGGCGGCGGAAGACTCGTATTCAAAAAAATTCTTTGTGGTCGAGCAGAATGAAAATGGTTTGGTCGCGACTCAGGTCTCGGATGCGCCATTTGGCAGAGGATTGTATGTTTCTCCTAATTTACGATACTATGCGATGGATTGCCTGATGGATCTTTATAAGGCGGGGGATGCGGAGTCCATTGATGAGGCGTTGCGCTTAATTGATGACAGGATTGAATCTATTTTGCCCATTGATAAATCTTTATATGCAAGACTTAGAGGGGTCAGGCCTCCGATCGCATTGAAATCATTGGGGGACGGTGCCGTAAAGGTGGCAATGAGCCTTGCAATGTTGCTTTCTGTGCCAAAGGGAGGAGTGTGTGCATTTGATGAGGTTGAGAACGGGTTGCACTATTCGGCAATGCGATTGCTTTGGGGGGCATTAGTGAAGGTTGCTCGTCGGCGCAATGTTCAGTTGATTGCTTCGACCCATAGCTTAGAGATGCTTCATGCAATGAGGGATGTGTCGGAAGAAAATCAAGGTGCTGATTTTGTTTATTTGAAGATGGCATGCAAAAAGGGCGGCAAGATTGTTTTTTCAGAGTATGAGTACAATGCTTTTAAGACACACCTTCAGGAAGACTTTGAGTTGAGGTGAATGCGATGAAAAAGATCGTCTTGCTTGCGGAAGGATCCAAGGACGCTTATTTCCTGCATGAATTGTTGTTAAGGCGGTTTGCGGATTTTTTTAATCGGCAAGAAAATCCAATTGAATCTGAGAAGCCGAAAACGCCAGTGCGGATGAGGTCGAAAAATGGGGAAGTTGAAGTTGAGTTGCATTGGACTGATGGATATTCAAAGATTGGCGGACTGAAGAACGTGCTGAAACGCCCAAGAGAAATGGAGGATGATTGCAAATTTGTATCTGGCATAATTTTCGATTCTGATGAACCTCCAGTTGCAGGGAAAAATACGAACCATGCCGGACAGGAGGCTCGCAGGAAAGAGATCGTCGGTATGCTATGCATTGATGCGTCCTATCCTATTGAACGTTCCAAAGAGTGGTTGTTTTTGTTTCCTGACAATCAATCTGATGGAGATCTTGAGGATGTATTGCGGCAGACGGTTCGCAGAAATGATGAGCATAAAAAGTTCTTTTCCTATTGCTGGTCTCCGTTTGTCAAGTCCGTGGAGGGCATTCCAGCGCATCGTCCAACGGATAAGTCAATGATGAATGAATACAAAGCGGCATTTAATTCTGAGGCTTGGACGATTAATGGACAAAATCGGTGCTATGCGGATGAATCATTATGGGATTGGGATGCGAAGGTGCTGGAGTCATTGGTTGCGTTCATAGATCGCATCATGAATGATGATGAAGTTGAGAACCTTAGTGATTTGCTAAAATGAACTTGTTTGAAGTATCTTACGACATTCAGAATGCAACATCGGATGCTTCTGATCGTGCATTGAAGTATTTGATTGCGATGCTGGTTCAGCGTCTAGGCTGCAGGTCTGTCAGCCGATTTGTTGCTTCATCGATTGTCTTTTCGACTGAACGCGGTTATTTTGATGTTATTGCTTGGATCAAGATGTGGGCGGAAAGGGTGGGTGCATGTTTTGTAATAGCACAGATTATGCCGAATGAAGACAAGGTTCGCTTTTATTATACGCATTGCAGAAATGGTTCTTTACAGGGTTATATAGATGAACTTTTTGTTAAGGCCAAGAGCGGGGAAATTAGTTTCTAGGGTCCGCTTATAGTATATCGAAAGGTTTGTTGATGGTTGGCTTGCGGTTAAATTGCAGCGGCAATGAACGCACAGTAGGCATGTACGATAAAGCATATCCGGAAGGTCTTATCTTTTTAGATCAAATAACAAGTGAAAAGGGTTTGTAATGCCAAAGAATCATCGTGTGAGGTATTCGGCTGCATACCCCATGGGACGTGAGTTTGGCGGGAAATTGAAGGGACTCTATGCCAATTGACGCTATAGTAGCCGGTGCGGGCATATGGGGATGCACCGTTGCGCGGCGGCTTGCGGAAGCGGGGCGCAACGTGCTTGTCCTTGAGAAGCGCGATGTTGTTGGAGGGAATTGCCGATGCGAGATTGACTCCGAGACAGGCATAGAGATTCATAAGTATGGTTCGCATATCTTCCACACGCATATTCCGGAGGTATGGAATTTTGTACGGCGATTTGTCGAGTTCAACGGCTACCAACATAAGGTCTTGGCGCGATACAAAGGCAAGACATATTTCCTTCCGCTTGGTTTGGCGCTCATCAATAAGTTCTTCGACGTTGAGCTGAAGCCTAGCGAGGTTGCGGACTTTATGGCAGACGAAGTACATTCAACGGCTATCTTTGACGCGTTCTTCCGTGGCTACACATCCAAACAGTGGGGCAAGTCACCAGAAGAGATAGACCCATCAATCATCAAACGTGTGCCAGTCCGCTCAAACTACGATATCAACTACTTCAATGATTACAACCAGGGCATTCCGCTGACGGGATACAACTCGCTGTTCAAACGAATTCTCGATCATCCGAACATATCGGTTCGTTGTAGCGCGGCGGTTAGGCTGGAGCGCGGCAAATTCAAGGTTGATGGCGATGAACTTCCCGCCGGGCCAATCTACTATTCTGGTCCCATAGATGCACTGTTTGATTATAAGTTCGGGCACCTCCCTTGGCGCACACTCCGCTTCGAAACTGAGAAACTCGCTGTTAAGGACTATCAAGGTACTTCGGTCGTGAATTACACAGAGGCGGAAGTGCCTTATACGCGCATACACGAGTTTAAGCATTACCATCCTGAGGACGCGGCGGTGATGAACTCTCCGAAGACAATCATCATGCGTGAGTATTCCACGGATTGGAAACCTGGAGACGAACCATACTATCCGATTGACAACGCAGAATCAAGGTTGCTGTTGGAACGTTACCAAGCGGAGGCAGCGAAGGTCCCTAATCTGATTGTTGGCGGTCGGCTTGGTGGCTATAAGTATTACGACATGGACAAGTCAATTGACGCGGCACTTAAAGTAGAATTATGCTAGATATTATAAAGCTTCTATTTGCGAAATATAGACAGTTGATAGTGTACTGCATAATCGGCTGTACGGGTGCGACACTTGATTTTATTGTTTATGCGTTGCTGACTAATGTCGTTGGAATGCATTACCAATTTGCCAATTTCCTTAGCGTCAGCTTTGGTATAATCAACAACTTTTTCTGGAACTGCTATTTCAACTTTAAGACGAAAGACAAGATACTCAAGCGGCTTGTTAGTTTTTATTCAGTTGGAATGTTTGGTTGGGCGTTAAGTGCTGGTTGCTTATGGCTCTTTATCGAAGTGATGTCTATAAATGTCCTCATTGCCAAGCTTGGAACAATTTTCTTCGTGACTGTTGTGCAGTTCTGCCTCAACAAGTTCATCACTTTCAAAAAATAAGGAGCACGATATGTCTGATAGACTCTGCGTTGTGATGCCGGTCTACAATGAACAGGATGCGATAGGTCCCGTGCTGGAGAAGTGGGACACCGCTCTTAAGGATTTTGGCATTGACTATGAAATTCGCCCCTATAACGATGGTTCAAAAGATGACTCTCTTAAAGTCATGCATGAAGTTTCGCAAAGGTTAGGCGAGCGTATCGATGTCCGCGACAAGAAGAATGGTGGACACGGTAACACAATCCTAACAGGCTACCGCGAAGCGGCTAATGATGGGTTTGATTGGGTGTTTCAGATTGACTCCGATGATGAGATGGGACCCGAGAAGTTCAATGAGCTTTGGTCGCGTCGAAATGACTATGATTTTCTTGTTGGCATTCGCGATGGGCGCGTTCAGGCGTTGCCGCGCAAGCTCATTAGCTTAGTATCTCGTCTTTGCGTTAGGATCTTCTATGGCAAAAGCGTATGGGATGTGAATACGCCATATCGCCTTATGAGAGTAACGGCTTTCAATTCTTTTTACAAGGCGATCCCTCTAACGACATTTGCTCCTAACGTTATATTAAGTGGACTTGCTGCTCGGCATAAGTTGCGGTGCTTTGAGACGCGTGTACCTCAGCATGACCGAACAACAGGAGAGGTTTCAATTAAGAAGTGGAAGTTGCTAAAAGCTGCGACAAAGAGTTTTTGGCAAACTATATGTTTTGCCTTTGTGGGAGAATAAGGCGATGCTGAATCTCAAAGTTGCTAAGCTATTAGCTCTTACGGCATTAGTCGTCTTGGGCTTGATGACATTTTCAAGCAACCCTCTTGTTGATTTTGCCTGCACTGATAGCGCTGTTTTCAGCTACATTGGCTCGGCGATGCATAAAGGGGTTGTCCCGTATAGGGATGTCTTTGACCATAAAGGGCTCTTAATATATGTAATCAATTGGCTTGGTAGTTTTCTTGGCCCTAGTTTAATTGGTGTCTGGATTATTGAGGTTATATTTTGTTTGCTGTCCTTTATATTTATTTGGCAATTTGCTTTGCACTATTTTGGCAAAGATGTGGCGTTTATAAGTGTATTCCCTTATGCGTCACTGTTCACATACGGGAATAATGCTGGCAATTTTACAGAAACTTACGCACATCTTTTTATTGTCATTGTCCTCTTGTGGATACTGAAGCACGCGAAGGAAGGCACAAGATTTAGTGCATCAGAAAGTTTTCTGTCTGGTGGTTGCTTTGCGGCAATTTTGTTTCTTAGGCCAAACATGGGCGCGATAGGAATTGTCGCGGCTGTTTATTTTATCGAGCAGGCTTTTAGAGACCACGATGTCAAGGGCTTTGCATTGAATTCCCTACTGGTGTTGAGCGGACTGGTGTGCTTTTCTGCCCCATTGCTTGGTTATCTTGTCTTGAATGGTGCCTTGCAATCGTGTTGGGAGTGTTACATTGAATATAATCTTAAATATGCCAGTGGAACAGCGTGCCACAGTTCTTACATGAGGATTGTGTATGTATTGGCTGCTGGTGGGCTCTTGACGTGCTTCAGTAAGCCGTGGAGGAGATCGGCAGCTTATAACATGGTGTTCTTGGTTCTTACGACATTGGTGCTTGCCATGAACTCGCAGTACAAACATTATTTACTCATGGTGGTGCCAGGTGTTATATTGCCTTTCATGTTGGGGATTGCAAGGTTGCGTGAATTAAACTTCCATAAAGTTGTTTTTGCCGCAACAGTCTTGGTTAGTATCCTGTTTATCACGAAGGAATCTTCGCAGTCAAATCTTGATATTGGAGGATATCTTGCACATGTAAAGAAAACGCATAGAGTTCAAGATATTGCGGATTTTAAAGAGGGCGCTGCTTATTCAACGCTTTATAAACTAACTAGTTTAATTGACCAAAAAGACTCGGTACTTGTTGTCGGAAACGAATGTGAGCTTTACAGGCGTTTGGGCTTGATGCCATCAGGGTATTATGCATACATACCAGACTCATACGACGACATAACAGATGAACGGATTAGAGAAGAGGTGCGATTGGGTAAAAACGCATATGCTATAACAAACGCAAGATATTTTAATGAAAAGCGTCGAGCAGTTCTTGAAGGTTCTTATGAGCAAATTGCTGATGCTGGAACATATATTTTGTGGAAAGCTAAGATGCGTTAATGAGCATTGCGGAAATTTGGCGTAATATAGATGAAATAATTTCGCATGTCCCCTAATCGTCGAATATTCTTGAACATTGTTGCCACGTATGGGCGGAATCTGTATGCGCTTATAATCGGATTGTTTTGCGGCAGATGGATCCTGATGGCATTGGGCGAGGTGGATTATGGCTTGATGGGGGTGTAGGGAAGACTTGTTTGCCATGAAGATTCCAAAGACAGAATCAAAGACGGTCGAGTTCAAGACGGCGTTTAACCAGGACGTGATTGTCTCGCTTGTGTCGTTTGCCAATGCAGACGGCGGCGACGTGTATGTCGGCGTCCGCAACGACGGCAAGGTCGTAGGCGTGCAGTTGGCGGCAGAGTCTGAGACGACATGGGTCAACGAAATCAAGGGTAAGACCGCGCCGGCCATTGTGCCGGAGGCGGATCGGATTGTGGTCGGCAAGAAAACCGTCGTGCGGCTGCACATCGCTCCGCTGCCGGTCAAGCCGACGTCGGTGCAGGGGCGCTACTACATCCGCAAGGCGAAGTCGAACCACCTGATGACGGTCGCGGAGCTGAGCGACATGTATCTGAAGGCAGCGGGAGACAGTTGGGACGCATTGCCCAATCGCCGCGACCTTGATGTCATTTCTCTTGAGAAAGTCGCGTTGTTTGCTAAGCGCATGAATCCTGACAATCCAGACGATCCTCTGCGGGTCTTGCGCAAGCTGTCGCTGATAAGGGATGGACATCCAACAAACGCATGTTACCTCGCGTTCACAGAAGACTACTGCCAAGAGGCGGCGTTTCAGACTGGGCGCTTCAAGACGCGTTCACACATTATAGACGACAGGACATTCAATGCAGACCTTTTTGACGAACTTGACGGGGTGATGGCATTCGTCAAGAATCATCTCATGGCAGAGCTGGTTATCACAGGAAAGCCAGAGCATGACGTCCGCTATGACTATCCTATGGAGGCGATACGTGAAATCGTTCTGAATATGCTGGTTCACCGCGATTACTGCGGCGCAGGGGTCAATACGATAAAGATATTTGATGACCATATGGAGTTTACCAATCCTGGCGGACTTCCGCATGGTCTTACGGTGGACGATTTGCTTTCTGATGCATACGTAACTAGTCCGCGCAATCCGCAGTTGGCGTCGCTCTTCAAGGCTGTAGGTCTGATCGAACGATATGGATCTGGTATAAAGCGTATCGAGGATGCCTGTAGAAGGCATGGCGGAGTTCGGGTTGTATTTGAGAACCATGAAACGTGGTTCAGAGTCGTTCTGTCGAAGGTTGATGATGAAAAGAGAATGGGCGGAAGTCTGCAAAAGAAGTTGGGAGAAAAGTTGGGAGAAAAGTTGGGAGAAAAGTTGGGAGAAAATCGTAGGCTAATTATTAGGATGATGGGACAGGATCCTTCAGTGACGACGTTCAATCTTGCGACAGGAATAGGTATCTCGCAGACTGCCATAGAAAACAATATAACATGGCTAAGGCTGCATGGTTATATCCGCCGTGTCGGGCCGGACAAAGGTGGGCATTGGGAGGTTGTGGAGAGGTGATTAGCCGTGTAGAAGGGGAAATGGTATAATATGCAGCAGATAGACATGAGTGGAAATCTGCCCATGCTTAGGCGTGCTGGAAACGCCAGAGTGAGGTATTCGGCTGCATACCCCACGGGCGCGGCGCGTATTTTGATTTGAACCACGAAGCACACTAAACACACGAAAGGGCGTAAGACAAATGAAATCGTTTCTGTTTGCCAATGTGCCGCTGAGCGTGGTGCATTTCATCTGTTTCCTGGTATTCAAGGGCTTCCTTGGGCAGCCGGGCTACATCGTCGCCGACGCCCTTGGCGCGTCTGCCGGAGGCATTCTCTGGTGGGTGCTGATGGTCGTAAACTTTCTCGTCTGGGGCGCGGTGCTCTCGCTCTTCGTCTTTCCGCTCATCCGCAAGGTGCTGAAGTAAGATAATGAAGATTGCGCGGCGGACATGCCGCAGAGATGGATGCACGGACATTGAAGGCATGATGAAGATTGTTGGGGGAATGAACGTGGCGGCGAGCCGATTGGCAATGGGGCCATTTTGGGTGTGTTGACATCGTGCCGAGGCGATAAGTGAGAGAAAAAGGCGAAAATGACATTGAAATCTAAGTCGCGAAAGGGTCTGGTACGCCGAGCAAAACTCGGCTGAACTAGCAGAATGAAAGGAGACTGCACTGTAAAGAAGTCAGCATACAGTTAGGAAGGCGGGGCGTGCAGAGGGTGACCGATGTGCGCGAGTCTCGCCAGACAAACGAATAAGCGACAACGCAAGTGAACCTCTCTCGTGAAGTCTCGTTACTTAAATCCCGAGTGGCCAGTGTTCTGACATCATGAAGCCAACAGGATTCCGCCGAACTGGCTTGGGCGGATGAAACTCGGCGGGGCATAGGAGGGTCGCGTGTTCGGAAAGTTCAGCAAGGGAACTCGGGAGGACTGCGTGTAGCGAAAGCGAAAGCAGTAGTCGGACGAGGCCATAGTAGCGGGGAAGCGGGGCAATGACCGTGGAGCGAAGGGCCTCTGCGTGAAAAAGGGATGTTTCAAACGAAAGAGCGGAAACCAGATTGATTGAAAAATCCTATACGGACGAGGAGATCGCGGCGATAGTGCGCAAGCACAAGTTGCCACGCTATCCGAAGATTGCGCTTTTGAGGGAGAAACTGTCACGGAAGGCAAAGGAGGAGCCACAGTACAGATTCTACTGCCTGTATGGGCAACTGCTGAGGGAGGATGTGCTGAAATGCGCCTACGAAGCCGTGTGCGCCAACAAGGGCGCGCCGGGAATCGACGGGATGACGTTTTGGCAGATCGAGCATGACGTGGAAGGGGTCGAGGGCTTCCTCGGAGGAATCCGAAGGGAACTCAAGGACAAGACCTACAGGGCAAGCCCGGTGAAACGGGCGTACATCGAGAAAACGAACGGCAAGCTCCGTCCGCTGGGCATCCCGACCATAAAGGACAGGGTGGTACAGGCGGCGGTGAAACTGATAATCGAGCCGATATTCGATGCCGACTTCCACGACTGCTCGTATGGATTCAGGCCGGACAGGAACGCGAAGATGGCGGTTGAGAGGATTGCGGCGGAAATCAATGGCGGCAAGGCGGAAGTCTATGATGCCGACCTGTCGAGCTACTTCGACACTATACCGCATGACAAGCTCTTCCTTGCCCTGCGCAAGCGAATCACGGACGGAAGCGTCTTGGCGTTGATACGCCAGTGGCTGAAGTCCACGATTGTCGAGCCGAACGGCGTGAGGAAGAACCCCAAAGGCAGAGGTACACCGCAAGGAGGAGTCATCTCGCCTCTTCTGTCGAATGTCTATCTGCATTGGTTCGAGACGTGCGCTGCGTTGGTCGCCAAGGGAATGAACCAAGTCATGTCGATCGTGCGCTACGCGGACGACTTCGTGATTCTCGCAAGGAAACTGCAAAGGAGATTCGTCCAGAGGGTCGAGGGCGAACTGGAAGGCCGGTTCGGACTCGTGGTCAACAGGGACAAGACGGCAGTCTTGGACATGAGGGCGGACAAGGCCGCTCTCGGCTTCCTTGGCTATGAGTTCCGCTTCGTAAGGAGCAAGTATGGTGCTGGACGATACCTGACGTACGGGCCATCAAAGAAGTCGGTCAAGAAGGTTTGCGCAAAGGTCAAGGAACTGACACTTAGCATATTCAAGCCCGTGAAGAACGAGGAGATTGTGCAGAGGGTCAACAAGGTCCTTGACGGCTGGGGAAACTACTTCCAGTGCGGATATCCGAGCAAGGCTTTTGGCAAGGTGAACTGGTATGTGCGAAACCGCCTGTACCTTCACTTCAACCGAAAGAGTCAAAGAGGCTACGTGCTGAAACATGCACCGAACTTCTACTCGGAATTGCAGGCAATGGGACTTCGCAGGCTTCAATGGAGACGGAAGTGACACGTCAAAGATTCCACACGGAGAGCCGTATGCGGGAAATCTGCACGTACGGTTCGATGAGGGGGCGGGCGTACCCTACGGGGGCGTCCCGCTCTACTCTACTCCCCATTAGAATCCTTGTAAACGGAATCATTATAACCATAACATGGAGACACGGTGTAAGATAGACTTTTATGTGGCAGAGGTTGACGTTGACGAAACCTTGCCATTGTTGAATACTGCAATTCAAGATCCCGAATTGACCCTCACATTTGCATTCAATGGGGATATGGATCGCATAAGAGAGATGCCGTTTGGATTCTTTGAGTTCTCATTGGCTTTTGAGAAGTGGTTTAAGCAGCACAAGGCATCAATTGTTGAGGGTATTGCGTGCATATCAGATATTGATCGCCCCTCTTTTTATGCGCATGAAGATGGTATCGTTGGGATAAGTACTTGCACACCAAATGATGTATATGTTCAGATGGTAGTGTCTTGGGATAAGGTTAGAATGAGTTTTCAAGAGTGGTTCGAAAGCGGTGATTTTGATCTTCATGACGATTTTGATACGATACAAGATTTGTATGAAACACTGAGGGATAAGCATGATGGTGCGGATTTTCAGATAGAGGTGTCACCGAGTGAAGGGGTAAATCTGAAATCATCGTATTTGGAGTTGCCGACTATACACTTGAACGAGGAACAGCGACAAGACGCATTGCGTTTTCTCGATTCATTGTATGAATTGACGATAGATGGGGAGGCTTCATTCCGTCATAATATGGCCAAGAACGATTGAAATGATAGTGACTGAATCTAAAGATAAAACCGTTCTTGCCAAAATGGGGGAGGTCTTCCCGAGGGACAAGTACGATAAGGTGTCGTTCGATGGGAAAGGCCTGTCAAGCGAGAAAGCTTATGTTGCCTGGCTGGACATCATGGGTGCTGGCGCAGCGATGCGAAGATCCCTTGACGCGGCATCCGTAATGGTTGGTAAATTCCATGCGTCCATAATAAATGCGTATCGTGAAGCTGTTGCGAAAGATAAATCATTTACTGAGGTTCAGATTCATTCTTTAACAGATGGCGCATATATAGTTGCGCATTCTCCTGAAAGGATGCAATCTGCTTTGCGATACATAATGAAACATCTTGTTCAAGTCTTTCTCGAGTCAAGTTTTGAGAACAAGTTTATGATACGGAGTGCTGTCGCATATGGAAAGATTGTAAGTGCGGCAACGATGAGCGGAAAACTTATTGGTGAGAAGCAGAACCAAGCCATTGGTGCAGAGCATGTTCGCAATGTCACATTAGGTGCTCCATTTGAAAAGGCCTACAAAGGAGAGACTTATGCACCGCCGTTTGGTGTCTATCTGGATGAGACGGCAGAACGAGAAGGAGAGTTTGGGGAGGGTAGAGTTTGGAAATGGTGGGACGAGAAAAAGGCTATTCAAGTTGAATGGTGTAAAGAGTTGAATATTGTGTTGCAAAGGCATCTTGCTGAGATTCTGAATCACTATTATGTTTATGGCGTTCAGGCTGAAAAGATATCCAATTACTCTGCAAGATGCACTAGTTATTTTGCACAATAAACAGGAATTGATCTATGCAAAATCAATTAGACGAAGAAGGGCGCATTGTGAGTGACAAGTGCGCTGTATATGTTGCCGTAACACTTTTCGAGTATCATTACGGTAAAGGACCTACAAGAAACACTGTATATCCCGCTTCTTGGAAGGTTTGTACTCTGCCTAAAAATTATGACACATTTGATGTTATGGAAGAGTTTATCGAGAGTCAGGCCGCTGCTTTTGTTGTTTCATGCAGTAGTGCTAATCTTGTTGGGTGGAAGAAAAATGGGCCAGCCCAAATTGATGGCGTTGGATACGATGCACAGTTTTCAGCAGTTTGTGCAAATCCATTTAGGATGGATGATATTTGGTATGTAAACGCATGGCTTAAGAAATTGCAATCGGATAATATTGAGGAAGAACTGCGGCTGCTGCCATGTGGGATATAGTTGTTGAAGTTTGAGAAGAAAAGATTTATGAAAACCTTTGCCATAGTTAGCTACAACATCCACTGCAACTTCACGAACTATGGTTCGGCGTTGCAGAGTTGGGCGCTGTGTAGGATGATTGATCGGAGGACAAGGAATGCAAGATTCCGAAATGCCGGTTGAGTTCTGGAATCGACAGCTGATGGTGGATAGATAGAGAGAGAAATGGCGAATGTGATTACATACGGAACGTTTGACTTGTTTCATGTCGGGCATCTGCGGCGGCTGCAGCGGGCGCGGAGCGTAGTGCGATTACCATGGGGTCTGACCCCATTGTGTTATTAGATTGTCAAGGTAGTATCCTGAAAGCATATGAAGAGTGTTGGGGGAATGAAGGTGGCGGCGAGCCGGTTAGCAAGAGGGAAGGTGTCTAGTGCAAACCCAGGCATATACAGTAAAACATATCCAGCAGGGTCTGACCCTTTTGACTTCTAAGCTGCAATCGAGCATCTTGCCGAAGGTGCGGAGTAGAGAAATGCGATAAGATTAGCCCCAAAGACAGCACGAGAGGCAGACAATGGGATATTTTAAAACAATAGGCGTTGATCTTAAGAATGAACTAAAATTCATTCGCAAAAAGAAAGATACTCCATTGCAACCGCTGTATGAGGCGGTAACCAATTCTTTGGAGGCAATTGCAGAATATTTTGGCGATTCCAACATATCAAATGGTGAGATAATTATCTCAATGGAATATGCTAAACGAGATTTGCAAATAGATCCACCTGTGTATGATTTTGCAGCTATACGGGTTAAGGATAACGGGACAGGGTTTGATGACTCGGGAATAGAAAGGTTGCAAAGTCTTAGGAACGCAGACAAAGGCCGACAGAACAAGGGTACGGGGCGTGTTCAGTATGTGCATTATTTTAAAGAGACCGAGATAACAAGTATATGCATAGACGTCAAGAACGAATGCTCTACGAAGTTGTCTGCAAAGCTGTCGAAGGAACCAATGTTCCTTTCGCAGAATTCGATTTTGTGGTTTGAAAGAGAAGAAGTCGAATTTGTTGAAGATGTGCATGGTTCGGAGGTTTGCTTTCGTCGACCCATAGATGATAAGGATATAAAGTATTATGAGTCGTTAAAACTGGAAGAATTGCAACAAGAAATTATAAAACACTTTCTTGCGTACTTCTGTGATCAGCGCGATAATTTGCCCAATATCATTCTGAAGAGAGTTGTCGGAGAAGATTGTGAGGATCAAGTTGCTATCGACAAGACTAATATCCCAGCACCAAGCCAAGATGATAATATTCAAGTTAAATATAGTCGAATTGGAGATGAAAATAAGGTGCTCGACATAGAAAGGTGTGAGGAGTTTCGGCTGAGGGGATTTAGTTTGGACGCATGTGTCTTGCCGAAGAATGAAATTTTGCTTGTCAGCAAAGGCCAATCGGGAAGTAGCATGCCGTTGCAAGATCTTGGCGCAACAGATGTTGTCGGGAATAATCGATACCTGTTCTTGTTGTCAGGAGCATATTTGGATGCTCACGATTCCGATGACAGAGGAAATTTTCACCTTTTAACGGAACAAGATTTTAAATCCAAAGAGAGAGAATTGGATGAAGTAGAAGTAGTATTGTTGGACAGAATCGAATCTGTGGCAAATTCGAAGGTTAGAGAGAAGTTTCCTGAAATTTCGGCGCGCAGAGAGGAAAAGGAAAAAAGTGTTGAGGAGTTGGCTGCTATATTTCTCCTTCGAAAAGAGACAATAGACAGGGTAAGGGGGAGAATTCGCAACACTGATAGCGACGAACAAATTCTCAAGAAGATTTACGAGGCGGATGTCGCAGTGTCTGCGCAAAATGACGCAGAGATAAAACGCATCATGGATGACTTGAATGGATTGGATCCGACAACTGAGACTTATCAAGAAGAGATAGCGAAGCAATCTGCAAGATTAACCACGTTAGTGCCATTACAGAATAGGAACATTCTTTCACAATATGTAGCGAGGCGGAAGATTGTTTTGGATGTGTTCCAAAAAGTCCTTGCAAGAGAGCTCGCACTGTTCAAAGAGAGCGGTCGCATTGATGAAGATGTGCTCCATAATCTGATATTCCGGCAGCATTCGGAAGATCCGTCTGAGAGTGACTTGTGGTTGATGAATGAAGAATTTATTTATTTTAACGGCGCTTCTGAAATCAAATTACTGGATTTGGAGTACAAGGGAGAAAAACTGCTTAGGAATGCGTTCACGGCTGAAGAAAGCAAATATCTGGAATCTAACAGAAGTAAAAGGCTGGAAAAGCGGCCAGACATATTACTGTTTCCGGAAGAAGGTAAATGTCTTCTGATTGAGTTTAAAGCCCCGGATATTGATGTTTCAAAACATTTAATGCAGATTGATTATTATGCATCGTTGCTGCTAAATTTCTCAAAAGAGAAGTTTAAATTCGATAAGTTCTACGGGTACCTAGTTGGGGAGTCAATAGAGCCTAACGATGTTCGAGGGCATGATAGCAGCTATGTCGAAGCTGCTACATTTGATTATCTGTTTAGGGCGGGACATCCTGTCGCTGGCTTTTTTGGGCATAAGGACGGAACACTCTACACGGAGGTAATAAAGTATTCATCACTGCTGAAGCGTGCCCGCCAAAGGAATAAGGTTTTTGTGGATAAGTTAGGGCTTGATCCAGCAGGTCCTTAAAACGACTCGGTTGCCTGTAGGCCGCGCGGCGATAGGTTTGGAGAAAAGATTGGTTCTTGATTGTTGGTGGTCGCATAGAATTGCCGGTGCGTGTGGCGGCGGCGGGGAAGAGTGAGTTGGGATTGTGTGGCGTGGTCGGTGGAATGGCGGTGATTGTGATGTTGGCTTATACAATGAGGCTGTTGCGCGGCGGAATTGCCGCGGTGGGATGTTCGTCCACGGGGGCGGGCAGCATTGGTGGGAAAAACTACTGTGGCAATTTACTGTGGCAATTTACTGTGGCAATCAAGTGCGACCCTGTTGCCCACGGGCGCGGAGCGTGTGCTGCGGCGGGGAACGAAAACTACTGTGGTAATCAAGGGTTGACCTTCGAAAGTGTTGGATTCTTTTTGTCCGATGGAAGCATAAAAAAGGCTCCTTGAAAATATAGATAGTAAATAAATAATAAGTAAGGAATGAAATGGCAATCTTTGTAAAGACAAATACTCCTGAGATGCTTGTCGAGAACATCAAAAAGAAGATAGGCGAGCACAGGATAGACACATGGAGTGTGGATTCTGACAATGACTTCACTCATAATGTTGACCAATGGCGAAATCGGGCATGGATACGATATAAGGTAGAAAGAGAGTTTGGGAGGGTTGTATTTTTTGTTATATGTCGCAGAGATGCTAATATGACAATTGTTGAGTATGCTGTCTATCACGGTCGGTTTGTTGAAATGTTACTTACGCATTTTGATAGAGAATGTGATACGATTGAGGTTTCGCCTTTGGCAACAAACTACGATAGTGTCAAGAATTTGGAGAAATCAGTATAATGCGCGAACATTTTCCATTGTATTATCATCTTACAGAAAAAGAGAAACAGAAACTCTTTAAATCAAAAGATTGCTATTTTGTATTTGATACAAATGCATTGCTTGATATATATCGTTTGGGCAAGGATACGGCAGGAAAGATATTGAAACTGTTGGAGAAGTTCAAGGATAGGATAATTATACCCAAGCAGGTAGCAAAGGAGTATCATGATAATATGTTGAATGTAATCACAGAGATCTGCAGGGAATATGCGAACTTCTTAGAGAAAAATACGGCAGAAGCGATAGTGCAAAAGTTGATGGATATGTTTAACGCGAAGAATAGCCCATCAATCAAGCGTAAAATGAATAAATACATCGAGCCTGCCATTAAAAGGTTTCTAAAAGACGTTCGAGGTGAGCAGGAATATATGCTTAATCAATTTAGAAACTGGGAACTTCAGAATGTGTTGTCTGATGCGCTGGGGAAAATGTTGTTACCTGGTTTTACCGAAGAGGAACTTGCCAAATTGGAAGAAGAAGGGGACGAGCGATATACTAAGAAGGTTCCTCCTGGATATGAGGATGAAGCAAAGGATTCAAAAAAGTATGGTGACTTCATAATCTGGAAAGAGACGTTAAGATTTGCCAAAGAAAAGTCTTGCTCCATAATTTTCGTGTCCAGAGACTTAAAAAAAGATTGGTTCCAAGTATTGCATGGTATGACATGTGGTCCTTGTCAGGAACTTTTAGAGGAGTTCAAACTATATTCCCCCAAGGGTGATTTCCATATCTATACGCTTGACCAGTTTATAAGTTTTGCTAATGAAGGGGACAAAGTATTGGATAAAAATGACATATCAGAGCTTAAAGAAATTGTGGCTACCCCTGTCATCGAGAAGAGTAGCATCCCAGTGGTCAAGTCTGTAGCACCGGAAAAGGAGATAACTCCGACAGATGATAAATCGGAAGGGTTTGTTCCTGTGAAATCTGCTACTAAAGGTAGTGAGATAGCGGCAAAATCAACTTAGTACACAACAACACAAACTCGCATTGCAGTAGGATAAACACGCGCACCGCTTTAGAGAAATGGTTGAAAATACGTGGTATGGCGTGATGGGGTGGAGTGAAGGAAGTAGAGAGAGGGAGGATTGAATGGCGGAGTTGAAATATAACATCAGGCCGGGGTTGGGCGAGGGCTGGATCAAGGTTGGTGCGGGGGGGGTGAGAAGTGTGGGCTGGGAAAATTGGTTGAGAGCTGATGGTGGGAGAGTGGAAAGCGGAAGTCTGAACAACAGAAGATTTTAATTGTGAATGGACAAGAAGATAGTTGGTCGGCTGGTGCGCGGCAGATTTGCCGCAGACGATTGGCAAAAGGGGACATTTCGGGAGCACTGACATCGTTCCGAGGCGATAAGTGAGAGAAAGGAGAGAAAATGACATTGAAATTTAAGTCGCGAAAGGGTCTGTCCCCATTAGAATCCTACACTGACGAAGCGAATGCGCAGATTGGGATTGGATTTTTGAAATGACAGCAAATCGCCGCATCTTCCTCAACATCATTGCCACGTACGGGCGGAACCTGTTTGCGCTGGTGTGCGGGCTGTTTTCTGGTCGCTGGGCGTTACAGGCGTTGGGAGAGGTTGATTTCGGATTAAATGGTGTAGTTGGCGGGTTGACCATGTTCATTTCATTTTTCAACTCTGTCCTTGCCTATTCAATTGGACGCTTCTATGCATTGTCAGTTGGTGCGGCTCTAAAGAGAGGTAATGAGGTCGATGGCCTTGAAAAGTGCAGGCAGTGGTTCTCCGTTGCCGTTTTGATTCATACAGTTGTTCCTGCTTTGCTGTTGCTTGTCGGATATCCAATTGGGGAATGGGCGGTTCGACATTTCCTTGCCATTCCAGTCGACCGAATAGATTCTTGTGTATGGGTCTTCAGGTTCGGATGTGTCTCATGTTTCTTAGGGATGGTCAGTGTCCCGTTTAATGCAATGTACACTGCCAAACAATATATTGCGGAGTTGACGGTGTATTCTTTTGCTAGAACTTTATGCAATTTTTGTTTCCTTTATTATATGGTATCGCACCCGGGATTCTGGTTGACCAAATATGCATTTTGGTCTTGTCTATTGGCGATTTTGCCGCAGTTGATAATATCGATTCGAGGATGCTTTCTTTTTGAGGAATGTCGGTTTAGATGGCGTTATGCATTTGATTATTCGAGTTTTGCCCCTTTATTCAAATATGCTGGATGGCAGCTTTTTGGAAACCTTGGGAGCTTAACGAGGGTGCAAGGCCTTGCGGTTCTCGTGAATAAGTATTTTGGCCCATCTGTGAACGCTGCTATGTCGATTGGCAATACCGTTAACGGACATGCGAATTCTCTTTCTGCCGCAATGCAAGGTGCGTTCATGCCGGCAATAACAACGGCTTATGGATCAGGGGATATGACACGTATGCGAAACTTGATGTATCGTGCTTGCAAATTTGGCGTGTTGCTTTCATTCATTTTTACACTTCCGCTATGCATAGAGATAGATGAAATACTTAGACTGTGGTTGGTGACCCCGCCGAAATATACGGCTGGTCTTTGCGTTAGCATGATGGTTGCGTTGATTATAGACAAATCGACAATTGGGCATATGGTTGTTGTGCATGCGACTGGTAGAATAGCAAAATATCAACTGCTTCTAGGGGGTGCGTTGATTGCAGCTCTGCCATTTGCGTGGTTATGTTTCCATCTTGGATTTGATGTTTATTCGCTATGTATTGTTATTGTGATTACAATTGCAGTATGTGCATGGGGGCGGTTGTTCTTCACTCGGGCTTATGTGGGTGCGCCGATTCGTGAATGGCTACGAAAAGTTTTTGTGCCGTTGTCGCTGACGACTGTAGTGACTTTAGTGATAGGTTTCGTGCCTTCTTTTTTTGTTGATTCTGGGTTTTCTCGTGTTTGTATCACTACCTTGTTTTGTGAGATATCTCTCTTCCCGTGTGCGTGGTATCTTGTTCTTGATTGTGCAGAACGTGAATTTGTCCGCTCCAAATGCTGTGCGGCCGTTGCGAAGTTAAGGAGTGTCCTATATGCGTAAGATGCTGAGAAGGATGGTCGGGGAAACGATCTGGTGTGGGCTTCGAGCATGGTTAGGTGTTGATAAGAGGCGGGTCGAGCGACTATTCGAAAATGATAGTGCAAGGTACATCGCCTATTCTTGCGTATTTAGGAAGCCAACGCGTGAGAACTTGCTTTCTGAAGTTATAATGGCGTATCATATTGTTGAGAAGGGTCTGACAATGCCTAATCGGCGACTTGCGTTCGGTAAGGATGCAGTAAAGCGCTTGATGATGCAGATTGACAAATTTGTAGATTCATTCTCGGTACAAGAACCACAAGTTCTACATGCTATCGGCGTGCTCGCCGCATACTTGAAGCTTCATGTTGACGCAAAATTTGACTTTAGCCAAGATATTGCATATTGGGATTGCATTACGGCTTTCTTGCGGCGATTTGGCAATGTAGGGCCGGCAATCCAGCCTCATGTGACACAAGAAGAGTTTTATAGGGACAAGGATAAGCCGTTTCCGGCGTTTGCAGCTGCTCGCCACACTCTCAGAAATTATAGTGGCAAACCGCTTCCGATGTCGCGAGTCCGGCAGGCTGTTGCGCTGGCCATGACTACCCCTTCCGCTTGCAATCGGCAATACTGGAAGACGTATTGCATCAGTAACCATGATCTTGGGCAAAAGGTCCTAAACATTCAGAGTGGTAATCGGGGTTTTGGGCATCTTGCCGATAAGGTAATAATTGTGACGGTAAATCTTGAGGCAGTTGGACCAAATGAGAGGAATGATGTGTTTACTAATGGTGGAATGTACCTGATGAATCTGTGCTATGCGCTATTCTATTATGAGATTGCGCATTGCATCCTCAACTGGAGCAAGTCGCCGGAGGTTGATGCCGAGTTGAGGTCGCTTATTCACTTGCCCGATTCAGAATCTGTGGTTGCCGTTCTGTCGTGTGGTGAGACTCCCGATGAATTTGACGTGGCTTCATCGCCGAGACGTGATGTATCCGATGTCTTCATGGAAATTAAATGAAGATAGGAATATTAACCTTCCATCGTGCTTACAATTGTGGGGCAATGCTTCAGGCGTGGGCCTTGCAGACGGTTCTTGAGCGCAAGGGACATGAGGTTGTATTCCCGGATTGCAATGATGTTGGGGAATGGTTTAAGTTAAGGCTGGATGGTCGAGGAGGAAAGTTTCTGTCGTTGTTGAGGTGGATTAAATGGAATCTGAAATTCGGGGGGTTGCCACTTATTCGCCGGATTTCTTTCGGGAGATTCTTGAATGGATGCCTAAAACATCGGGACTTGACTGATAAAGAATGGTCTGAATTGGATTTGATAGTTGTAGGCTCAGATCAGGTCTGGAATGAGAAATGTGCAGAGAAGAGAAATGCTTCGATATTTCTTGGAGAGGGTTTTAATTCCTCGGCTCCTGTTGTAGGATATGGAATTAGCGTTGGTGATAAGGCCTTGGATGAACGCACTAAGGCGCGATTGTTTAATGTTGGCAAGACAAGATTTGCAAAGCTGTCATGGAGAGAGCGCTCTCTGAAAGATTCACTTGGTTTGCCGGGGCCTGTCGTGTGCGATCCGACATTGTTGTTGACTAGAGAAGATTATCGTGCAGTGGAATATAAATCGCGCTTTGTCAAAGGGCCGTATATGTTTGTCTATGCTGTCAGCGATAGAAAAGAAGTCATTGCCAAGGCGCGTAAAGTTGCAGCGGCCATGAATCTAAAATGCATAGTTGCAGATGGATATCGCGATGATTTTCTGCGTACCAGGGAACAAAATGTGTGGAATCTTTCCCCAGACCGGTTCTTGGCGTATCTGCGAGATGCTGCCGTTGTATTGGTGTCGTCTTTTCATGGATGCGTATTCTCGATCCTTTATGGGAAGCCATTCGTCTGTTTGTCTGGGACGACGACGAAAGCGAATGAAGCGCCAGGACGTCAACAAGGATTATTGGATAGTGTAGGGTTGCTGGACAGGCGAATGCCTGTAGAGTCGCCGATTTCGGCGATTACAGCTAAGTTGCGATATCCTTGTGATGCCGATGCAGAACTTAATGCACTACGGAAGCCATCATGTGAGTATATAGACGAAATGCTTGCTGTATCGTGAACATGCCTTGCTTTTCCATAATTATCCCGGTCTATAATGTTGCGCCATATCTGCGCGAGTGTTTGGATTCTGTCTTGGCGCAGACATTTGCGGATTGGGAGGCTGTATGTGTTGATGATGGGTCAAGTGACGGGTCTGATGTAATTCTGCAAGAGTATGCGGAACGAGATTCGCGATTCAAGGTCATTCACAAAGAAAATGAAGGAGTATCTATTGCAAGAAATGTGGGGCTGGATAAAGCCTGTGGCGAGTATTTTATGTTTGTTGATGGGGATGATTCCATTGCAAGTGATTCGTTGGATAGTTTTTCGCGCATGCTCAAAGAATATGACCTTGATTGCATGTTAATTAATCAGTTTATTTTGCGCGATGAAGAAGATGCGCCTATTAGGTTGCTGGAGGAAACAATCGCTCCGATTCAACTCCTGATCGGCAAGTATGCGGCAGGAGGATGGACGGTGTGTAGGGTTTATAAGCGTGAGAGATTCGGCGCGTTACGATTCATCCCGGGAATGAGGTTGAGAGAAGACATGTGTTTTTGGAGCGATGCATTGTGCGTGGATGCAAAATTTGCTGTTGCGAGCAAGCCGTTTTACAGATATAGAGAACGTAGCAACTCCGCAAGCTGTAGTGTGACTTATAAGAATGCTTCAGACTTACTTATGTACCCGGCGTATGTTATCAAGAATATGCGCAATAAAATGGGCGCATCAGATGAAGAGGTAAAAAAATTCTGGAATCTCGAAGTTCGGTCACTTGCACTTGATCCATATTTCCGCTCATGGGTGTCAGTTGACAGAAACTCCCGAGAGAAGATGATTCGCCTTTATGATGATGTAGTGGAAGAATTGGGTTTTAATCCCTGCGACAAGCTGATTAGGCTTTGTGTGAATTTAGCGCGACATAGGCTCGTGGATTCGGTGATAGTGTTATTGTACTTTATACGAAGATGTTTGAGAAAGCTTGGGATGGTTTGAATAATGGAGCTTGTGGATGTATTGACGTTTGATTTGTGCGGTGGCTGGGTCGCCGATGGTGACTGGCTGTTGGCGCATGGAATGGGCGTGCCGGTGGAGGATGCTGTCGGTACGGTAGTGTCTGAGAATTGTGATTCGGAGTGTCGGCTGTGGGTGAAGACGCGGGATTGGGTTGCACCCCATGGTCCAGGGCGGTTTCAGGTTCTTGTAAATGGAATTGCCGTAGAGAATGTGTTCGGCGTTGGCTCTGGTGAATGGGGATGGGTTGATGGCGGCGTTGTTAAGTTGCGCAAAGGGCAGAACGAGGTTCGACTTCATGACTTGACCGGATTTGACGGTCGATGTGGTGGAGTAGCCTTTGCGCCGATGGATTCAACTGCGGCAGATGTTGAGCAGGCGTGGGCGGAACATGAAGCGCGGCAATTGCTCAATCGTGAGGTGCACGACTTTGATTTTGTCGTCGTGGGCGGTGGTTATGCGGGAATGTGCGCGGCAGTCGCTGCGGCAAGGGATGGTGTGAAGACGGCTATCGTCCAGGATAGGCCCGTTTGGGGCGGCAATGCGTCAAGCGAGGTGCGTGTGGGGCCGATTGGCGGCTTGGGCCTTGCGCCGTTCCCGCACAACAGCGATCTTGCCTATGAGCTTGTAGAGCTTACGCATGTGAAGGGCAAGTCGACAAGTGGTGGATTGCGTCCCGTCATCGATGATAGCAATTTGGCGAACTGGCTTGCGCAAGAACATTGCCTTACTACATTCATCTCGACAAGATGCGTTGGTTGTGAAAAGGATGGAGACGCAATATCGTCTGTCGTGTGTAAGCAACTCAGGTCTGGCAAGTACATCGAACTAAGGGCAAAACACTTTGCGGATTGTTCAGGCGATGCAGTCCTCGCTTCGCTTTCTGGGGCGGAATATAGAGATAAGCCCGAAGCAAAGGCTGAAACGGGAGAAGAGTTGGCGACAGAGGGCGAAAGCAAGGGCGGATATGGCAGCACCAATTTCTGGACGACTAGATGGACTGACAAGCCGACAACATTCCCAAGTTGTCCGTGGGCGCTCAATATTACAGATGAGAACTGGCAGGTGAATAGGCCTAAGTTCTTTGTCGAAGGCGACTATCCGTATGCTGCGGGATGGAATTGGGAGTCTGGTTTCGACAAAGACCCGATAAAGGATGCGGAATGGATACGCGACTACAATTTACGCGCCGCGTATGGCATGTGGGATTATCTTAAGAACAAGTCGCCTGAGAAGGCTAGGTATGCTAAGGCGGAGATGGATTGGCTTGGATTTGTACTTGGCAAGCGCGCGGCAAGGCGAATTGTCGGCGATTATATCCTTTGTGAGCAGGATCTTACGCAGCATCGGGTGTATGACGATGGGGTGGTGACGACAACATGGTTCCTTGACCTGCATTTCCCTCATCCGATGAATGTGCGACACTTCCCAGAAGGGGCTTTTCGCTCGATGGCGTATGACGATCCTAAGTATTTGGAACTTGCACCCCATGACAAAGGACGGCAGATAACGATAAAGCCATATCCGATTCCGTTTAGATGCTTCTATTCAAAGAATGTCAAGAATCTGTGGATGGCAGGCAAGGATATCAGTTGTACCCATGTTGCGATGAGCAGTGTTCGTGTGATGAATACGACTGCGCAGATGGGAACTATGGTTGGGCGGGCAGTCGCGCTTTGCCTCGAACATGGTTGGACGCCAAAAAAACTGGGCGAGGAGCATTTGGGTTGTCTCAAGTATCAATTGTCGAATGGACGGTGTCTCTCGGCACTAGGCAGGCAGGGTAAAAGAAAATCGCAGGGTCGTGTGGGGGTGAAAAACGAAATCAAGTTTTGGCTACGCCCTATCGTGCGGCGCGCAAGGAGAATACTGCGGTTTGCGAAATGAAGAATTGGGTCAATATATCATCGGGTTGTGGTTTGTCTGGTTACGAGATAATGAAATATCCCGTTACGAATGAGGATTATTTGAGTTTCCTGAACAGTAAAGGTTCTGCGCATTATTCTAGGTTGATGGCGACGCATTTTTTTGGAGGGGTTGTGGAAGATGGCGGTAAGTTTGTTGCTAAGGTGGGTTTTGGGCGGAAGCCAGTCGTTTTCGTAAGTTGGTATGATGCGAAGGCGTATGCGGAGTGGGCTGGCGCCAGGTTGCCGACGGCGAAAGAGTGGCGGCATGCGGCGGCATGGATGCCGAAGGAGGGGCGGCTGTCGAAATATTGTACAGGGAACGACGAGCCTCCGACGCAGAGCGAGGCGAACTATTACGACTTTGAGAACGGGTGGGCATTGCCAGCGCCGCATCTTGCGGATGTCGATTGGTACAAGCCGAGCGGAGCCTTTGGGCTTTGCGGCATGGCTGGAAATGTCGCAGAATGGGTCGATGGCGAAACATCTGGTGGTTGGAAGATGGCATTGGGTGGAAGCCTCTTCCGTCCAGTGGATTTTCTCCGAACAGACGCAGGCGAGGCAGACCACCCGTCAAAGCGGCTATCAACCTTCGGCTTCCGCCTCGCCCGTGATGTTGAGAAGTGAAATGCCAATGCAATTTGTCACGATAGGTTCGCCTAACAACAGCCCTGATAGACTGGAGTTCGGCTGCGTGCCATATGTCTACGAGATGGCCAAGTACCAGCTCTCTAATGACGATTGGTGCGAGTTCCTCAATGCCCAGGGGAAAGAAAAAAGCCTTTGCCTCAAGCTATACCACAAAGATATGTCTACTGGTATTCTTGGCGGCATTGACCTTGACGATGAAGTCTTCCATGCAAAGAGCGGATGGGGCCGCAAGCCTATAGTGTACATAAACTTCACCAGCGTTTGCCGCTATTGCAACTGGCTGACTAGCGTCGATACGGAGAATGGCAGCTATGATATGACCGCGGCCGCCCCTGTTCGCCGCCCCGGCGCGAAATATTTCATTCCAAACGATAGCGAATGGTACAAGGCGGCGTATTGGCGCGGCAACCGCTATGTCGAATATCCAACAGGCAATTCCTTGCCTCGCCTCGATCAAGCGAACTTCGAACGCGGCGACGAGTTTGCCGTCGGCGCACCTTTCTATTTTGCAGACGTTGATGCGTTTGGAGAGAGCGCAACACCAGATGGCATCGTTCAGATGGGCGGCAATGCATGGGAGCTTCTGGAAAACGTTTCGCGGAACGCGGAAGGGCGCTTGCAGTGCCACTATCGCGGCGGAAGTTTCGGCTATACGGAGACTGGTCTTTCGAGAAGGAACTGCGATTCTGCGCCGTATAATGGCAGATGCTATGTGTTTGGCGTCCGCATAGCCCGCATTCAAAAAGGTTGGCAGCCAGTGCAGATGCCAATTAAGTTTAAGGCCCTGTTTGGTTGCAAGAAGTTGCTCAGGAAATGTCGGAGAATCTTACATTCGCGATAAAGACGCTGGTCTGGAAGTGGCTTCAGCTATGCGCCGCATTGCGTCGCTATGTGGGATGGCGCAAGCGCTGCTGCGCACCGTCGCTTGTGCTGGTTCCGTGCGAACCAGGGCATGTTATTGGTTCTCGCGGCGACGAGGCAATGGTTTACGCAATACTTGCAGACTACCGGCAGCGGCATGCTGACGGCAGGATAGCAGTGATAGTAAATAATGCGTCGTTTAAAGATTCTCCCGATGGACAGCGGCTGTCGAAAGATTTCCCTGGGATTGAATTTTGTCCAGCGTGGATTGGACATTCTCATCTCACAAAAATCTACAAGTCGTTCCTCAGACGCAAGGCGACCGAAGTGTATGTTGTTGGCGCAGATTGCATGGATGGTTATTACGGTTCGGCCATCTCGTTTACTTTGCTGGCATCTGCCGACTTGGCGACAAGGCTAGGGATTAAGACGAAGTTGACAGGTTTTAGCTTCAATGAACATCCAACAATGCCTGCGGAACGGATGTTCCGACATGTAACGCGGCAACTTGTCTGCAATGTGCGCGATCCCGTTTCGCTGGAGCGAGTGAAAAGCCTTCGGTACAAGAACGTAACGACGCAACTCGTTGCCGACGTAGCGTTTATGTTGAAGCCGGTCGAATCTAGCGCCGTGGCAAATGTCGTGGAATGGATTCGGGGCGAGAGAGCGCGAGGGCAGGCGATTCTTGCGTTCAACTTGCATGGGATGCTAGTTGATAGGAAGTCTTATGATAATCTCGTCAGCAATGCGGTAAGGGGGCTTGGGGGATTCCTTGATGTTAATAAGAATGTAAGTATTGCTCTTGTGCCTCATGATTATCGACCACAAGGTGACATAGACGCTCTTTCAAAAATCGACATACAATTAAATCGGCCTAATGTTAGACTTGTAAGAGAAGTCTTGAGCGCGGCAGAGCTTAAAGCCGTGATGGGTCATGTCGATTGCTTATTTACAAGCCGCATGCATCTTGGCATTGCTGCGCTTGGGATGGGCAAGCCTATTGCCGCGTTTGCTTACCAAGGAAAGTTCGCTGGATTGTTTGAGTTGTTCAGACTGCCTTTTAATATGCTGTCGTCTCCAAGCGATCCGAAAGGCATGATTGCCGCTTTGTGTGATTTAGTGCGTGACTTGCCCGCATTGCGACGTGCTGTAGCAGAGAGGATGTCAGACATCACGGGGTTAAGCACATTGAATTTGATATGAACATATTATTTATAACGCCACTAGATCCTAGAGACGTGAGCAATGGTAGTGCACAGAGAACGCATTACCTGTGGTCCGCCTTGAAGGAACTTGGATCAGTACGTTCTGTTGTCTGGGGAGGGGGCATATCAAAATTGTATAATGAAAAAGATGATAGCATAGCGTATGCCAGCCTATTTCCTTCGGGCATTAAAGCAAGATTTCAGTCGCTATTCTACACGCATTGGTTCAAGCCAAGTTGCTGGTGGATTAATAGGGGCTTGGGAAAGGTCCTGCCGTGGCCAGAGATTAAATTTGACGTTGTAGTTGCGCGATATCTTCATTCGGTTGTCTTTTCTAGGGCATGGGAAGTCGCTCCTGTATTTGTTGATATTGATGACCTGCCTACTGAGGTGTTTGAGACGATTTATGCAAAAAACTATGCCAGGTGGTGGCGACCTATAGCGAGGCGTGTGCTGACGGCATGGCAAAGACATTTCCTTGGAAAATGCAAAGGAGCGTGGATTGCAAACGGAAATCAGGTTGAAGTCATTGAGCGAAGCGTAAAGTGTTGTCACTTGGCCAATCTTGCCATTCCACCAAAGCCTGGATATGCGCTGCTTGGAAGGCAGAAACGCCAGCTCATGACTGTGGGATTGATGGATTATGCGCCCAACTACACAGGCGTAACTTGGTTCTTGAAGAATGTGTGGCCAGAAGTACATGCGGCTATGCCGGATATGGTTTATGTAATCTGCGGGCGGAAGATGCGAGCTTCGGATAAGGAGGCCTGGAGCCGTCAGCCTGGCGTTGTTGTGTTGGGACGTGTAGATGATCTCGATTTGGTCTATTCTGAGTCGATGGCGGTCGTCGCCCCGATTCTCGCAGGAAGTGGCACTTGCATAAAGGTTATGGAAAGCGCTTTGCATGGTCGAACGACATTTGCGACGGAATTCGCTGTTCGGGGTCTTTCAAAGACTGACAGAATCGGGCTTGGAATAATGCCGCTGACGGCAGGAGAGATCATTAAAAGGATAACAGGGTTTGATCCGACTTTGCAAAATGATATTGCTGCATTTGCACAGAAATGCAATTCCTATGGGAAGTTCGCAAAAAGCGTGGCCGACTTGATTAAAGGAGACGGAAAACAATGATGCGCTTATCCGTCATAATTCCTGGATACAACACGCCGAAAGAATCTTGGGAAAGGTGTGTTCGATCCGTGCTTCGTGCAGCATCGATTGCGGTTGGTAATGATTTTGAAGTGGTGTGTGTGGACGATGGGAGCGGCAACGAAAATAGACCGCAGGATGCATGGTTTAATGATAATCGGGTTACAATACTTAGGCTAGAAAAAAATAAAGGCCAATCAGTTGCTCGTAACTGTGCGTTAGATTTTGTTAAAGGGCAATACATATCGTTTGTTGACAGTGATGACGAAGTATTTGAGAATGTGTACAAGAAGGGTCTTGAAGCTTTAACCCGATCAAATGACGATATTGCATTGTTTGGAGTGCGGACAGTTTGGTGCAAGGAGGGAATGTGCAAGGATAATTCAATGCCAAGGGAGTGCAACTTAGAACTTTCAGATGAAAAACTAATGACCGTATATGGAAACTGCTTGTTTGAGTACGTTTGGAATAAGATATACAAACGCAGTTTCTTGGATGCTCATGGCATTAGATTCCTGGAATGGATGTGTCCGGGAGAGGATACAGAGTTTAATCTTAGGTGTTTGAGTTTCTCGCCAAGATGGTCAATCATCGACTATGTTGGATATGTTTACTACAGGAATGATGGATCGTCTTTGTCAAGATATCTCCCACGCTATGTAGAATCGGCGCAATATAAAGCACTTGCATGGCGCAAAACACTCCCTTGCAAAATGGCAGAGTGGAATGATAATATTGCCGTTAGGGTTGAATGGGCAAATATGTGGAGATTGCATTCGCCAGTATCATTGATGCAGCGGTGGAGGTTTGCTAGGGATAATCGATTGTCGTTTCTTTCAAAGTTTGTGTTAACAATTGTCAGGAGATTTTTATATATTCGTTCTCTACGGCGGATGAGGTTACGGAGAATGTATCGAGGAGTAAAGGAGTGGCAATGAAAAAGTTTTGGGTTCTGCAGAATATCCCAAGCCCCTATCGTCTAACAATGTTTGACGAGATATATCGTCAGCTAAGTGAATTGGGTGTTGAATTCCATGTGCATTTGATGGCAAGAGGACATAAAGGAAGACCCAAAAACTGGTTGAACCCTCAAATCAATTTCCCACATACATACTGGAAGGATTATGGTGTTCGTTCGCACCATTTCAATCCCGGCCTTATATGTGAGGTGCTGCGCGCCAAGCCCGATTATTTGCTTGTTGGCAATCCGTTTGATACGTTCACTTCGATTTTTGTCGCAATGTTTTATAGACATGGTGTCCGTGCTTGCTGGGTGGAGGGGCAGACAAAGACGCCTGGTAAGACTGATGGCTTTGTCGGGTGGTTCAAGCGTTATATTTTCTCAAGGTTCCCAATTGCTGCGGTTCCTGGCTCCGATGCGAAGCGGTATTTTGAAATGCATCAGGCGAGAACGCGGCGCAAAATGCCGTCTTGCATATACTTACCAAATTTAGTGGATGAAAAGCGCTTTAAGATTCGCTCCGAGTGGCAAGAAATGGATATAATGCAAATGCGTGAATCATTAGGTGTTAAGAGTCATGAGAAGTTGTGTCTGATAATTGCACGGCTGTCGTCCGTAAAAGGGCTACTTCCGTTTTTTGAACGGTTGTCCCACGACATGCTTGTAGGGTGGAAGATAGTAATCTTCGGTGAAGGGCCTCAAAAATCGGCAATTGAAGAAGTGGTTAGGCGCAAGTGCATATCTGACAATGTCAGAATATTTCCCTATGTAAAATATTCTGATATGCCGATTCTGTATGCAGCATCAGATTTGTTCTTGCTTCCTTCGATGCATGACCCAAACCCGTTGTCGGTAGCAGAAGCATTGCATAGCGGTTTGCCTGTCGCAATTTCTGCTCAATGTGGAAATGTCGAAGAAGGCTGTACAGACGGGCGTGATGGCAATGGTTGGGTGCTGCCGGTCTTGGATCAGAAGGCTTATCATGAGAAACTCAAAGAGGTTTTTGCTGCCGGAATTGACGAATTGCGCTCGAAGGGGCATGTCTCGAAGTCGGTGAATTCAAAGTTCTGGGACTCAAAGAAGTCTATCGCAAAGTTTCTCAAGGATTTTGGGGTTTGAGGGGCGAAGGTAAAGTAAACTCTAATAGTCGGATGAATATTATACATGTTATAACAGGAATTCGGAAAGCGGCGGGGACATCTGTGTTCTGCTGCGAAGTTGCTAATGGGCTTGTTGCTGCCGGCAATGAAGTTACGATAGCTGTTGGCAATCCTAACCGCAAAGACCGCTACTCTCTCGACCCGCGTGTAAAGCTAATTTCCATTGCATCGCTGCTACATCCCACTAACGACCAATCACTAACCACCACTATCCACAACCCACTAACAACTAACCACTATCCACTACCCACTAACCACTACGACCTAGTCCACATCCATGCGCTATGGTCTCCATTGCTGCATCGCGTCAGCAAGTGGGCGAAAAAGAATGGAATTCCCGTTGTTTGGAGTCCGCATGGGATGTTGCAAAAGTGGGCGCTCAAGAACAAATGGTGGAAGAAATTTATAGCGCTCGCGCTATATCAATGGAGGGATTTGAAGAATTCGGATTTACTCCATGCTACGGCGCAAACTGAAGTCGAGGACATCCGGCGATTGCACCTTGGCAACAAGATTGTAGTTGCACCCTTGGGCGTCAAGGTCTATGATGGCGCAGACCGCATTAATCGCGAGGAAGGAAGTAAGGTTTTGCTGTTTGTCAGCAGGGTGCAGAGGAAAAAAGGGCTTCAGGTGTTGATTGATGCATGGGCAAAGTTGCCAATAGAGACTACAACCGGATGGAAGGTGCGGATTGTTGGACCAGATCAAGACAATCATACATCGGAACTGAAGAAACAATGTGAACGGCTAGGCGTGATAGACAGTTTTTCTTTCGTCGGCCCAAAATATGGCACAGAGCTGGATGAAGAGTATCTCAAGGCCGACTTGTTTGTGCTGCCGACGCATAGTGAGAACTTTGGAAGTGTTGTTGTCGAGGCGCTTGCGCATAGAGTTCCGGTGATTTGCAGTCAGGGCGCACCGTGGAAAGAGCTGGAAGAACATTGTTGCGGGTGGTGGCCGGCGAATTCCGTGGAAGCATTGTCTGCAACTCTTCAAAATGCATTGTCGCGCAGCCGTAATGAATTGCAGTCAATGGGCGAGCGGGGGCGCATGCTTGTGGAGGAGAAGTACACCTGGGACGCTGTGGTGAAGAAGATGGTGGAGGGGTATGAGGGAGTGATTTAACACAGAGGCACGAAGACGCAAAGGCACAGAGATGGAAGAGAACGAGATAAGCAAGATTGTTCTTGATGCGGCAATAATGGTGCATCGGGTTCTTGGTGGCCCAGGATTGCTGGAGTCGGTATATCAAGATGCCTTGGTGTATGAACTTGGATTGAGGGGGCTGAAAGTAGAGAAGGAGGTATATGTTCCTGTAAAATACAAGGGAATTGAAGTCGGTGCGCCCCTGCGCTTAGACATTTTTGTGGAGGGGAAGGTCATAATCGAGTGCAAGGCTACGGATAAGGACAACCCTATTTTTGCAGTACAGACGTTAACTTACCTGCGGTTGCTTAATCTCCATCTCGGGTTATTGATAAATTTCGGCAAGGAAACGCTTATGGCGGGCTTTAAAAGGGTTGTGAATTGACCTCTGAGTCTTTATGTTATAGATTGAACACGGAGACACAAAGGCACTAAGGTACAGAGATTGGATGGAAAAGAGTTGGGCATGAAACAAGAAAAGCAAAATGGGAGTGAGGTCTATGTCAAAGCCCCCCCAAAAAAACACTCTGTGTCTCTGAGCCTCTGTGTTAATTAGTTATAAACCGCGGCGCGGTAGAAAATGGTATAATACACGCCGAAGCCTGAAAGGAGAAGGTAGATGAAGTCGTTTTTGTTCGCAAATGTGCCGCCACAAACACCTATGTCTGGATCCGCAAGGTTGAAGTAATCTGAAGGTTACGGAGGTTGTGCGTGGGGGTTGTTCAAATGTCAGGTGAGATGGTCGTATATTCCCCGTTGGGTTGCCCGAAGCTAAATGTACGGCTGGCTGACGAGACACTATGGTTGACAATGCAGCAGTTGGCTGTAGTATTTGATGTCGATAGAAGTGTCATAGGGAAACATATTCGCAACATATACAAGACAGGCGAGCTTGACAAAGAGGCAACATGGGCAAAAATTGCCCAGGTTCAGATAGAAGGCGGACGGCAGGTTAAACGCACGTTGGAATATTATAATCTTGATGTCGTTATTTCTGTTGGATATAGGGTCAATTCAAAGCGGGCGACGCAATTCCGCATCTGGGCGACGAATGTGATCAAGTCTTATCTGCTACGAGGAAAAGCGGAGAATCGAGAACTTGATGACATGAAGAAGTACTTGGCAAATCACGAGCGGCGACTTTCAAGGGTTGAACAGGGTGTAGAGACGATAGTAAAGACACTGTTGCCATCACCCGAAGATCCGCCACGCCGCCGGATTGGTTTCGGGGGTGACGGCGAGACCTTGACCAAGCCGTATGGCCGGGCGTGAAAATGGTATAATACACATCGAAGCTTGAAAGGAGATGGTAGATGAAGTCATTTTTGTTCGCTAATGTGCCGCTGAGCGTTGTGCATTTCGTGTTGTTTGTGCTCATCGGGGGTTTCTCGGACAGCCGGGCTACATCGTCTCTGGCACCCTCGGTGCATCCGCTGGCGGCGTAATTTGGTGGGTGCTGATGGTCGTAAACTCGCTTGTCTGGGGTGCAGTGCTCTCGCTTTTCGTCTTCCCTCTCATCAGCAAGCTTTAGAAGTGAAAATGAATAGCGATAAAATGAAGTAATTGGAGAGGTATGAAATCTTTAATTGTTAGTGTTCTGAAGTCTTGTGCTTTGGGCAGGCTTGTTTATGAGCCTCTACACAAGATTTATCAGATGTATTCCATTCCGCACAGGCGGCGTATGTTGCGCAAGCACGGCAAGAGAGTGCTTGCGCATGTGTCCGAAGTGATTAAAAGGCACAACATTCCAGCATTTGCTGCGTATGGTACATTGCTTGGTTTTGTTCGCGACGGAGGATTTCTGCCGCATGACGATGATATTGATCTCGGCATCCTTCCTGGTGACTGGACGCCGCGACGATTGTTGAAAGTTCTTCTTGAGGAAGAGCCAGGCTTTACATTTTTGTTTGCCTTTTCATATGATGGTCGCGTGACGGAGTTTAAACTGCAATACGGCGGAATCCCAATAGATTTCTTTTTCTATGAAGATGACGGGGATAAGTTTTTCGCTGGCAGTTATCATTATTTCCCAGATATTAAATATCCCTCTGTCAATGCAAACAGTGCTCAGCGGGTCTGTGAGCCACGTATTGAAGCTCTAGATAAGATTCGTGTGTTTGACATCGATTTCCCAATTCCTGCCAATGTCGAATATGTTCTCGAAAAGTTGTATGGCAATTGGCGTGTGCCAGTCACTGAATGGAACGACAATCTTCACCCCGGGATAGAAGACTTGCCTGGTTTTGCTTACAGCGTCACGAAAGAAGAGGTGTTGAATGGTTAATTTTACGGTAGGACCAGTACAGAGTTGCGATGCCGTCCATAAAATAGGCGCAGAAGATGTGCCTTATTTCCGCACGGCAGAGTTTTCCGATGTTATGCTGGAAAATGAGCGATTGATGCTGAAATTCTCCGGCGCGCCAGAAGGTTCGCGAGCGGCGTTTATTACAGGGTCTGGCACGGCGTCTATGGAAGCGTCGGTGATGAATCTGCTTGCGCAGGGCGACCGCGCTCTTGTTGTGAACGGCGGAAGTTTTGGCGATAGGTTCTGCAAGATATGCGATGTCCACGGCATTCCGTACGATGGTATACGACTTGCGACTGGGCGGCAGCTGCGAATTGCCGACATAGAATCCGTTGCAGCGGGAAATAAATATACGGCCTTTATCGTCAATAAGCATGAGACGAGTACGGGTGTGCATTATGACATGCAATTGATAAGTGAATATTGCAGGAAGCACAATCTACTTTTGATCGTCGATAATATCAGTTCTTTTCTCTGCGACGAATTCAATATGGCCGAACTTGGTGCAGACGTGATGATTACCGGCTCCCAGAAGGCGTTGGCCTGTCCACCTGGTATAAGCATAATCGTTCTTTCGCCGCGGGCGCTTGAACGAGTCAAAGAAAATGATCCAAAGTGTCTCTACTTTGATCTGAAGGACATGCTTAAGAATCAGGAGCGAGGGCAGACGCCGTTTACCCCCGCTGTTCAGACTCTTCTTCAGATCAATGCGCGATTGAGGGCAATTGATGCTGCCGGCGGTGTTTATGCGGAGGTTGCCAAGGCAAAAGGAATGGCTGAGTACTTCAGAACTAGAATAAAGGATCTACCGCTTCAGATTGTGAGCGAGAGTCTTAGCAATGCTGTTACGCCGCTTCATCCGACGAATGGTATGTCGGCATACGACATCTTTTTGAAGCTCAAGGATGAATATGGCATTTGGGTGTGCCCAAATGGCGGTGAAATGAAAGATAAAATCTTTCGAGTCGGGCATATGGGATGTTTAACAGTTGGGGATTATGATTGCCTGATTGACGCGGTGAAACAGATTTTGATATAATACAACTAGTAAAACGGCATCATTGGGTGATTAGGGCTTTTCACCCTATAATGTTGTATCATAAAAAAAGGAAGGTTACGATGCACACAAGGACTGCATCTGTAAAGGTAGCGAGAAAATCGCTCGTTGTTTCTGCCGATATGGATTTGACAGCTCATTTAATTGTTCGGGGACATCGAGGCGGTGTCTTTTCGCGGACTCCGTATGGTGCCAATTTGCGCATCAACAAAGATTCCTTTGCAAGAAGTTATTCCTTTTCAAAGAAACTGAAGGAGTCTCATATGGCGGCTCTCACTTCGAATTTTAGTTTCAAGTAGTTCAATTATGCATTGTACATCGGCAGTAAAATATGCGGATCGGCATCGCCGAGCTCCCGCAATAAGATGGGTGTGTCGTAAATTTCCGAAGTCTGTTTTTGATTTTGCAAATGAATTGTGTGCAGATGGTGCTAATGACGCTATACATAGGTGTTTGTCGATTGCACGATTGTATTCAGCGGTCAAATATGTCGACGAAGAGATACCAATAGTGGGGCTGATGAAGGAAGATTTCGATGACTTTATCGAATTGACTAGGGATGAAACATGTGATACGGCACGACGTATCTCGTTTTGGCGGCGAAAAGGTTGCAATGTGGACGATAAACACGAGAAAGTGTATACGAGGTGTTCACTTGCGAGGCATACGCACGGGCTTACATGCATTGGCTACATGATTCTTGTTAAGACAGGCCGGCAAAATAATAGTCGTGATTACAGATGGATTGTATATGAGGCGGTTATGGATGGCGGGGATATGCTTCGCGGCATACTTCCTCGGCAGACTTCATACTGTTTTTCAATGGGAAGAAATGAGAAAACAGTAAAAGTAAGAGGACGCTTATACTGTCAACAGAATGGGGTTACTACTGTTTGCGCACATGTTGCAATTCGGACAATCTTGTCCGCACTCTTGCCAGCGGGAGATGTTTCGTACCGCACGATAACGAGATATGCCAAAGAGGAAGGTTTCAATCTGAATGAAGTGGATGAAGAAGGTGGTATGACCACGATTCAGATTATGCACGTGTTCAAAAGATTCGGCTTCTCGGTTCATCTTTGGGGGTGTGATGACAATGGTAATTCCAGTGGGGGGAGGAAAATCCCAATTTACCATTGCATTTATTCAGGTATTGAATCTGGAGGTGGTTGTTTGATGGGCTTCCATGTCACAAATTCTGAAAAAACACCACAGCACATTATCCCTCTTGTGGGGCATACGTTCAATAAACATATTTGGGTAAATGATGCGGCGGGTTGTTATTTCAAGCAAGACACTGACATTCATTCATATTTGAGCGACAATTGGGTCAGCACATTTATTGGGCATGACGATAATATAGGCCCCAATATATACATACCTAGGTTTTACGTTCAAAGAAGCGCGGTGTCAACGGCGTTTTCCATAATTCCGACTCGTGGTATTCCTCCAGCGAATTGGAGATATCAACAATGTGTCGATGTGGAATGTGTTGCGAATGTTTGGTTGGCTGATCATGTTGGGGAGTGGCTGAGACGATGGCCGCAGGGGAAACTTTCGGCTTTTAATCCCTGGCTGGAAAGACTTTTGCATGCATTGCCGCACGGAGGTGAGAACACCAGTGTGCTGGGAGGAGAAACAGTTAGCCAACAACAGTATACGCAAGTTGTATTCAGATCTTTACTGGTAAGTAAACGGCAGTATATCCAGCATTTGCGAAAGAGTAGGGATTGGCAGACAGGGCAGAAGGAGGTTGGGGAAACCATAGATGCTGTTGCCGGGGAATTATCTAGGATGGATTTCATTCAAAGCCCTTCGTACTTCTGGATGGTTGAGATTTCGTTGCCCCATCTATTCCCGGTCAATGAACGAAAGATTGGTGAGTTACTTTTCCCAGCACTTGAGTTTGGCGAGGAGGAGAAAAGAGAAATTCGTCATCCTCAATGGGAGTTGAAGAGTCCAATTGTTATCCGCATTCCAAGTTATTATCTCTTTCCATTGTTCCCAGAAAGTGATGTGCAGAACCCTCTTGTTGAATTCGACAATATTTCAAGTTTGTTGTCGACGCATGTGAAGTGCTATGTCTATAAAGGTTCGCACAGGGAGGGTTAGTAGCATGATAGGTAAAAAGACGGTAGTATATACGAGCGGCACGTTTGATATGCTGCATATCAATCATTTGCGGCTTATTGAGTATGCGCGCGGCTTGGGTGACATTCTGATTGTTGGTGTGAATACTGACGAGCTGGTGGCGTCCTACAAGTCACTGCCTATGATTCCGTTTGAGGACCGCATTGCCCTCATGCGAGCTATCAAGGGGCCTGATCTGGTGATACCGCAGCACTCGCTCGACCACCACGACAAGGTTAAGAAACTCAAGTTTGATGTGTTTGTCGTTGGTGACGATTGGGTCGGCAAGTACGACTATCTTGAAGAGCAGGGTGTGACCGTCGTCTATACGCCGTATGGAAAGGGAGTGTCGTCATCCTCGCTCAAGAAGAAGATTTCTGAGCGCTACGAGAGGTTGAAGCGTAAGTCGGAGACGCTCATACCTGATGACGCGGTGGAATGTGCACGGAAAAAGTGATATAATATTTTTGCTGAGAGGGGACTGCACGACTTGCCCAATTTGTAATCAATAAAGATTTCGAAAAGAAGGAAAGGATTTGATATGTCATTAAAACAGGCAGTTGACTTTCGAAATAGGCTGAAGCGCGGTGAAGTTGTTTTTGGTACATTCTGTAAAACTACATCGCCAGAAATGATTGAATGTATTGGGTATTCTGGCTTTGATTTCTGCATAATTGATCAGGAACATGGTCCGGTAGGAATGGAGACATTGCAAAACCTCACCAGAGCTGCTGAGCTTTCTGGGGTTTGCCCAATTGTGAGGAGTGCCTCAATTGATGAACTAGGCATTGCTCATCCACTTGACGCTGGTGTTGCTGGTGTGCAAGTACCTCAGATTAATTCGCTGGATCAGGCGCTTCGGGTTGTCAGATATTCCAGATTCTACCCCCAAGGAAGTCGTGGTGTATGTAGATTTGTTAGGGCTGCGCAGTTTTCTAACTTGCAGAGAGATAAGTATTTCTTGGAATCGAATGAATCATTAGTAATTCTTCAACTTGAAGCGATGGCAATGGATTCTTACGAGGAAATTGCAAGGTTGCCTACCATAGATGTTTTTTTTATTGGACCATATGACATATCGCAGGCTGTTGGTAAAACAGGACAGATTGAATCGCCAGAAGTGCAAACAGTTGTGCGGAGCATTATTAGTTTAGTAAAGAAGTACAACAAAGCGGTAGGAATATTTTGTGATACTCCAAATCAAGTTGAGCATTGGGTGAATTGTGGTGTGCAGTATATTGCTTATTCTGTCGACCTTGGATTGTTTCTGGAAAAATGTAAGACTATGGTGCAACAGTTGAAGTCACTCCGTTTATCAAGGTAAGGATTCCAATGATGAGAAGAAATAATAAAAAGGTTGCATTCTTCCTTCCTGTACGAGCTGGAAGTCAACGTGTGTTAAATAAGAATACAAAGCCCTTTGCGGGGCATAGAGGGGGGCTGTTAGAAAATAAATTAAACCAGTTAACAGAACTTTCAAGGTGTGATGAGATAATATTATCATCAAATGATGATCGGTGTCTTGAAATTGGAATGTCGATGAGAGATAAGGTTCCAAATTTGAGGGTATTAAGACGTCCTGATTGTTTGTGTGATTCTGCGACAAATCTTAGAGATCTAATTCGTTACGTTGGAACGGTTACTGATTGTCAGCATATTCTTTGGGGTCATGTGACAACCCCGCTTGTTGATGCGTCAATATATGATGATGCAATTGGTTGTTATTTTGAGTCATTAAAGCATGGTTATGATTCGCTGGTTGGTGTAAGTCCCTTTCGTAATTTTCTTCTCAACGGAGAAGGGAAAATGGTGAACAACTCAACTGGTATGGAGTGGCCTAGAACGCAAGACTTAACACCGCTCTATGAGATTAATCATGCGGTTTTTTTAGCATCACGGAAATTCTACTTAGAAGGGAACAGGCTTGGAGCCCATCCAAAATTATATGAACTTGATAAGATAAAATCCTATGATGTTGATTGGCCCGAAGATTTTGTTATTGCGGAGATTCTATACAAGCATTTTAAGAATAACTGATTATGGTGCGTTTTATTAGTTCTTTTGCCAGACACGTTTTGTCTAGGACATATAGATTTCTGTTGTTCTTTGAGAAGGTATATGTTCAATTTCAAATCTCTCGCAAGGTGGATGAGTGCTGTGACATAAGACGACTAGATCATGCAAAAATAAAGATTGGCTTTTTTGTTGTATTTGATTCAGTGTTTTCGTTTCGTAGGGTTTTTGAGTTGATGTTGAAGGATGGACATTTTGAGCCAAATATTATTGTAATTCCAGATGTGTCGCGCGGTGAGGAACATATGAAGGCATGTCTTGAAGAATCTTGGATGCGATTACATGACAAATATGGGGAATGTGTTTTATCTTCGATGGGCGGCGATGGCTTTATTGATTTTTCAGGTAAGTACGATTTGTATTATATGGCGAATGTATACAAAGGCATGACGCACAAGTATTATCAACTTCCATATTTAGCGCGTCGGCAATGTCCTTTGATTACATCTCGTTATTATACTGAAGCATATACGATTTATGCGCCGATATTTTGTCGTCTTAGCGAATTATCATATGTTTGGCGATTTTATGTAGATGATTATGATGATTGGCGTATGATGCGTCGCCAGCAATATATTTTAGCGATGTTTAATAGGATAAAGATTGCTGGGAATCCTAGATTGGATGATTTTGCATACGTGAAGAGGCGATGTCGAAATAGAAAGAAGATTATCATAGCTCCGCATCAGGCATTTGACTCGAAAGAGCGACTTTGTATTGGAACTTTCCCAATGTATGCGGATTTCTTTAAAGATTTGCCCCGAATGTTTCCCGAGGTTGATTGGGTGTTTCGGCCACATCCATTGCTCGTCCAGCGAATGATTAACTCAAATATTTGGACGGCAGAGGATGCGAAAGCGTATGTAGGAGAGCTACAAGCATGCTCAAATGTCGAGGTTCAGATGGGTGGAGAGTATATTGAGTCGTTTGTAAATTCGGATGGGTTGATCCAGGATTGTGCATCGTTTCTTCCCGAATACTATTTAACAGGTAAGCCCCAATGTTATCTATTTCGTGGCAGGGATACGGAAACGCGGCAATTTTTACCGCAAGCCAGTAAATATTTCTCTGGAGTTTATAAGGCATATTGTGCCGAAGACATAATACATTTTATCAAAGAAGTTGTCCTCAATGAAAGGGATAATTTGGCGCAAAAAAGAGCAGAATTGATGGAATGTAAGTTAGCAGTAAACTATCCTCATGCGAGCGAGGCAATTGTTGCCGATATTAAGAAGGCACTGAAATGCGAGGGAGATTAATGTGAAGTTGTGGAGCATATATAAGAGTCTTCCAGACTGTAATGCCTTAGATAAGGCGTTGTATGCATGCTACAAACTCTTGTCCAAATATCTTTTTGTGCATGGGCTAATAGATACAAATGGCCAGCGAACTATTCCGAGGATTCCATATTTTCAGCGTTGTGGGTCATTTATCGAGCCAAAACTGATTGTAGCCGTGACAGGCTTTGGTCATAGTGGTAGCGGAGCAGTGTTGGATCTTCTTTCAGAATATGACGATGTCACAACTGTGGGGTATGCCGATAAAGAATCAGGGCGGATGCAATGTCAATTTGAGTTTGATGTTATGCGGCGTCCATGGGGTCTTTTCGATTTGGAACGAGCCTTCGCTAAAGATGCTCCTTATGTGGTTCCTGAGAGTTGTTTGAAATCTTTTCTACAATACATTGCTTATTTGCATGGGTATGTTGGTGGCGTATTCAATGATGATTTTATAGATGTTACGCGGGAGTTTATTGGCGAATTGGTCTATGCAAAATATGGACCGCACGGACATGTTGTGAACTATGATGGGCTTTTGCACATGCGGGTTTTGGGGAGCGCTGGAGCAAGATGGGTGCTCGGGAATGATGAAGCGAGTCGTATATGCATGTTGAAGAAGCTGTCGATTGACGAGTATCGCGTTATAGCTAGAAGGTATTTGAGGAAAGTTATTGGTATGTGTTTGTTTGCTAGTAATGGCGGTAGGTGTATTGTCCTTGATCAAGCTACTAGCGATGGGACAGCCGACATTGGCAAATATATAGATTATCTTGGACCTCACAAGGAGATTGCAGTTTGGAGAGATCCTCGAGACGTTTATGCTACCGGAAGATTTCTTAATGAGGATTGGATTCCTGATGTCCCACATGTCTTTTGTGAATGGTATCGTCGCCGAGTCTCCAAATATGTTGATCTGAAGCATCCAGACTTTATGTTGTTGCGATTTGAGGATCTTGTTTTAAGATATGATAAGATCATGGCAATGATTGAAGATTTCCTGGGAGTTAAATCTGATGCGCATAGGAAGATGCGTAAGTTTTTCAACCCTGATGTTTCATGTCGTAATGTAGGTTTATATAAAAGGCTGGACAATAAATCAGCCATTGAGACAATTGAAAGAGAGTTGCCGAATTTCTTGGACAAAAGGATTGTTAGTACACAATTCGCTGAACTGTAGAGGGCTTACAATGAAAAAGACCCAAATTCACAAATTGGCGGATGTTCAATCATCCAACATCGGCGATATGACGCGGATATGGCAATTTGCTGTGGTGCTTGCTGGCGCGAAGATTGGTAAGAACTGCAACATCTGCGCACACACGTTTGTCGAGAACGATGTGGTGATTGGTGACAATGTAACTGTTAAATGCGGTGTGCAGTTGTGGGATGGGCTGCGGGTGGGCGATAATGTATGCATCGGACCGAATGCAACTTTCTGCAATGACAAACATCCTAAAAGCGGCAATAAAGATTTCGAATGCCTGCAGACAGTTGTAGAAGACGGTGTTTCCATTGGTGCCAATGCGACAATCTTGCCGGGTGTAAGATTGGGCAAGGGATGCGTTATTGGTGCCGGTGCGGTTATAACGAGGGATGTCTGTGCTGGCGCTACGGTTGTTGGAAATCCGGCACATGAAATGCTATAATTTTGGCATAATATTGATATGAACGAAAAGGTAAATATGAATATGTTGGCGAATGTTCGAGGGGTGCAGTTGCCGTGGCACGGCGACGAACGCGGCAAGCTGATTGCCGTGGAGGGATTGTCAGAACTTGTTCCATTTGATGTTCGGCGTGTTTATTACATCTTTGACACTACGCCAGGTACGGTGCGGGGTAAGCATGCACATAAGGCTTTGAGGCAGCTGTTGATTTGCGTATCGGGAGCCTGTACGATCGAATGTGAGATGCCGGACGGCGTAAAGTCCGAACATCGCCTTGATTGGCCAGACAGAGGACTGCTTATAGAAGGGCTTGTTTGGCGTAACATGAAGGATTTTTCCAAAGATGCGGTGTTGCTTGTTCTTGCAAGTGAACGGTACGACGAGGCAGACTACATTCGTGACTATGACGAGTTTAAGCGGTTAGTTCAACATGAGGGTGACGCATGATAAAATTCCTAGACCTTAAGAAAATCAACGAGCGCTTTCGCGTCGAGATGGATGCGGCTGCAAAAAGGCTGCTTGATTCTGGCTGGTATCTGCTCGGCAAGGAAATCGAGCAGTTCGAGTCTGACTTCGCAGCATATTGTGGCGTGAAGTATTGTGTGGGATGTGCCAACGGGCTGGATGCTTTGAAACTTATCATAAAGGCGTATGGCTTTGGCCCTGGCGATGAAATCATTGTCCCTGCGAATACATACATTGCCTCAATCCTCGCCATTAGTGACAATGGCTGCACGCCGGTTCTGGTTGAACCGAAGTGGAATACGCGACTGCTGGACGAAGACCTTATTGAAGAGGCGATAACGCCACGCACCAAGGCCATCATGGTCGTTCACCTGTACGGTCGAGCAATGAACATGACGAAAGTATGGGCGATTGCGAAGAAGTATGGCTTGAAGGTTATTGAGGATTCAGCGCAGGGGCATGGCGCGATATTTGATGGACGACGAACTGGCAATCTTGGCGACGCTAGCGGATTCTCGTTCTATCCCGGCAAGAACTTGGGTTGCCTTGGCGATGGTGGCGCGGTGACTACAAACGATGATGAGCTCGCTGCAAAAGTTCGGGCATTGCGCAATTACGGAAGCGATGTAAAGTATCATTTCCCCTATCGTGGCACGAATTCGCGTCTTGATGAGATTCAGGCGGCATGGCTTGGCGTAAAGTTACCACATCTCGATGCAGACAATGCGCGGCGTACTGAAATTGCAGCGCGTTATTGTGCCGAGATCAAGAACCCTCTAATAGAGCTCCCAGAGTTCCCATCCACTCCTTCACTCCTTCACTCTCCCACTCACCCACTCACCCACTTGCCCACTCAACCAGTTCTTCCCCATGTCTGGCATGTGTTTGCAATTACATGTTCTCGTCGTGACGAGTTGCAGAATTATCTGACCGAACATGATATACAAACCGTGATTCACTATCCCATACCACCGCACAAACAACCTTGCTATACGGAATGGAATGACTGCAGCTATCCCATCACTGAGCGTATTCATCGAGAGATTCTTAGCCTTCCGATTTCGCCCGTGTTGACAGATGAGGATGTTGGCGAGGTTGTGCGTGTTATGAACGAGTTCTCGTAATTACGAATTAGTAATGAATATAGATAAGCCATTGGTTACCATCTGCATGATGACGTACAACCAGGAGAAGTACGTCAAAGAGGCGTTGTTGAGTGTCTTGAATCAGTCATATGACAATCTTGAGATTATAATATCTGATGATTGTTCAAAAGATGGAACATGGGCGATTATAGAAACAGAAGTAGATAGATATCTTGGACAAGGTGGAATGCATCGCAATATATTGTTGAATAGGAATCAAAAGAACGTAGGTGTTGCAAAGAATTTTGAACTAATCCTTTCTAAATGTCATGGCGAGTTGGTAGTTTGCCAAGCGGGTGATGATATTTCAATGTTGGACAGGGTTGAGCGTATAGTTCAAGCATGGGAGAGACATCCTGACGCGATGGTTTTTTGCCATGGAGCCTACCATATCAATCCTCAAGGAAATCGGACTAGTAATGCGGTTGTAAGGACAGATGCTCTCTTCCCAATGGGTGCGATGATGGCATATTCTGAGCGAGTGTTTAAGGAGTTTGAGACGATAACTGAATCAGGAGCTTGGGAAGATGATGTTTATAGTCATAGAGCACTGATGCTTGGGGACGCAGTTCAGATAGATGAGCCCTTGTTGTTGTATAGGATTGGAGGAGAAGGACTGAGTAGCGGCTGTGGGGATATTGTCAAGCGACGGAGCAAAGTATCAAGTGGATGTCTATCGTCAGCTCGACAATCAAGAATAGATCTTGAATTTTGTCGTGCAAAAATTGGCGAATCTAAGTATGTTAAGATTCGTGAGATGTTAGATTGGTATGAAATGAGGTACAAAAACGAGATCATTTTATATAATTCAAAAAACTTAATTGAGCGATTTTATAATTTCCATAAGATGTGTAGTAGTTATAAAATATTTCGTAAGTTTAAAGTGTTAATTTATTTGCGACTTTTCCTTATATTATTCTTGCCAATGTGTATTGTTCGAGGCATAAGAAGCGTTAGAGTATCTTTTGCAAGACGGCAAAACAATGCCAAGGGTGACTAATATGGAAAATAAATACAGTACAGATTGGTGGATTCGCCAGAATTATACTACGGCAATTACTTCTGAAGCGCGGAGGCGTCGCCTTTGTTGGGGAATCATTTATTGGCTATTGTTTCGCACTGCGCCGTACTTCATGCTGAAGAAATGGCGCACGTGGTTGCTCTCACGATTTGGCATGAAAGGCGGCAGGGGAGATGTTGTTCATCCTTTTGTACGTATCTGGGCGCCATGGAACGTATCGCTTGGACATGCCGTCGCAATTGATGACAGTGTAAATCTTTATTCGGTTGATAAGATAAAAATTGGCACGAAGGTGGCGATTTCACGGGAGGCATTTATCTGCACGGCGAGTCATGACATTACAAAACCGAACCGTCCGCTTGTTACTGCACCAATAACAATCTGCGATGGCGTTTGGATTGGCGCGCGAGCAATCATCTTGCCAGGCGTAACGATAGGTGAAGGTGCAGTTGTCGCCGCTGGTGCTGTCGTAACCAAAGATGTCGAGCCATTCACCGTCGTCGGCGGCAACCCGGCCAAGTTCATCAAAAAACGCGAGTTGACGCCCCCTCCCCAATAGCCCCACTTTCCAAAAAATGGTCAGACTATTCAACTACGAGCCCTTAAAAGGGCTGTTAATAAGTAAATATGTATAGTATAGCCGTAAAAAGGGTCTTTATATGATCTATGGTTCCAAGGAAGATATTTTGCAACGAATTGGCAATGTTGTAAGGGTTGAACGGCTTCAGCAGAATATTACACAGAGGGTACTAGCGGCGAGAAGCGGTGTCTCTCTAAATGCCGTTAAGAATATTGAAAGTGGAGCAGGCGCTACATTAGGAACATTCGTTTTGGTTTGTCGTACTTTAGGTAAAGATTCGTGGATATCTTCGTTTTCATCTGTAAATGATGAGATAAGCCCAATAGAATATGCGGAGAATTTGCAAAAAGCCAAACGACGCATAAGATTGCGGGCAGGGAGTAAACGTAGGAAATGATGAATATCTCTCCAACGACATCAATTATTGTTCACCTGTGGGGCATGCGGGTGGGAGCTCTTTATTTTGCCGATGATGGGTATTCCAGGTTTCAATATTATCCTGATTTTGTAGAGAGAAACATCCAGATTGCACCGTTCGAACTTCCGTTGTCCAATCGTATTTATTCTTCTGCTGATTTTGAACTTCCACAAAATTCGTTCTGGGGTTTGCCAGGTGTATTTGCAGATTCATTGCCTGATAGTTTTGGTAATAAGTTGGTTGCAGAATGGATGCGGCGGAACAAAGTGCCGATGTCATCCATTACGCCATTGGATCGATTGGCATACGTCGGGTCACGAGGCATGGGAGCGCTTGTCTATGAGCCTGCGATTGGGCCTGATTTATCTACTCCTACGGCTCTTGACATGCGAGTACTTGTAGAAGAGGCTCGCCTGGCTTTAAACAGGGATTTGTCACAACTGAACGGACATGATGCGCTTAGGGAAATTATCCGAGTCGGCACCTCGGCTGGAGGTGCACAGGCGAAGGCAATTGTTGCATGGAACCGTGCTACCGACTGCTTCTATGCGGGGCAGGAAAATCTACCCGATGGCTTCGAGCACTGGATTATAAAGTTCACGTCAAGGGAGGATATGCAGGCTGGCGAACGCGAGTATGAAGTCTATCGTAAGGCTCTTGCCGCAGGCATAATCATGAATGAGTGCCGTATTTACGAGTTGGATGGGCTAAGGCATTTTATGACACGGCGCTTTGATCGTGACGGACAAGAGCGGCATCTTGTACAGACATATTGCGCTATGCGTCATTTGCCGCCAGGGAAAACGCCTGTAATGCTTTCTACTTACGAGGGTTTGTTTGATACCATTGTGAGGTTGGGTATGGGGTATGATGCGCTTGCTCAGATATTCAGGCGCATGGTGTTTAATGTGATTATAGGCGAGCACGATGACCATACTAAGAACTTCTCCTTCATTATGAAGAGAGGTGGGAAGTGGGAACTTGCTCCGGCCTATGACTTGACGGGACGTCATGATTCTGTTGCGGATTTGGACTTTTTTGAATGGTCGAATCGTCATGCGCTTTCTATAAACGGAAAGTTCTCGTCCATTAGCGATGAGGATATGTTGCGTGTCGGGGAGACTTTTGGCATAGGTGATGCGCGCAGTATTCTGGATGAGGTAAAAGATGCCGTTGGCTGAGCAATGACTGACATAGCCGTTATAATTCTTGTCGGGCAAGAGAAGCTTCATATCCGGCGGTGTCTTGAGCGGTTGAGGGATCTGAACCCTTGGGGTGTTGCAAAAGGCTAAATGTAGTTTGTGATTAGGGGTTAGTAGTTAGGGGGTAGGGGATAGGAGTTAGTGCGTAGTGGTTAGGGGTTAGTGGGTAGGGGATAGTGATTAGTGGGTAGTGGTTAGGGGGTAGGGGGTAGTGCGTAGGAGTTAGGGGTTAGTGCGTAGTAGTTAGTGGTTAGGGGATAGTGATTAGTGGGTAGTGGTTAGGAGTTAGTTGTTAGAAGTTAGTAAGTTAGTTGTTAGAAGGATTGTAAAGTGAAATTTCTATCTGATGATGTTTATGATTTGCGTGCATTAAAGAAGTATCTTATTCTTCTTGTTGCATTTACTGGGCTTTCGTATGTGTCAAAGGGGTATGCATTTGTTGCGTTGCCGCTTTTTGTTTTATGGGCGTTGTTTGGCAGAAAATCTGTGGATTTGTTATTTTGGGTCATGATCCTGTGCTTTACTGGTGTGTCGAATCCAATTATTTTTCCTAAAACGCCAGTAACGTTTATAATTGCTCGCATATCGCTTTTCATCGTAGCGGCAGTTCTTATGTTAAATGTTTTTGCGACACGGAATGCTCGAATTGTATCTCCATTTATTGGAATTTTTTTATATATTGCATGGTCTGCGGTTGTATCGGCTCAGGGCTTTGAGCCTATAGTGTCATATCTTAAAATAATGCTTTTTATCCCAATATACGCTGCGTTATATTCGGTAGCAAATGAAGTAACGGCATCAACAAGGGTGAATGCAAAGGCTGTCCGTTCGGCTATTCTTGCCATTGTTTGTTTTATTGTATTTGGATCATTTGCACTTTGGCCATTCCCAGGTATAAGTCAGCTCAAGGCTTATACAGTTGAAGATGCTGCAAAACTTGTTGAGATGATTGCAGAAGGCGATAGCCTTTTTATGGGAATTACGAATCACTCGCAGGCATTGGGCCCAATGTTAGGTGTTTTGCTTACGGCAGTTTTTGCAGACCTTTTATTTTCTGTAAAGCGATGGGAGCCATTATATGTCGGCTTGCTTGTTATAGGTGCGTTTTTGATTGTCAAGACATCAAGCCGAACTGGCATGGGAACGCTTATTGTGGGGATGGCAATTGTGGCGTGGCTATTCTGGAGGGCACAAGTTGTTGGTGCAAGATGGAAAACGAAGGTTACATCTGGGATATTTATTGCTGGAATCGTTGGATTTGCCATGATGTCTGCGATGCCCAGTGCCAGAGATAGGGTGCTATCCTTTGTCTTGAAGGTCAATGCTAAGGCTACAGGTGTTACCACTTCCGATATTACATTTGAACGGGTGACATCGTCCCGACAGGCGTTGATTGATGCTGCAATGCACAATTTTAGGGACAAGCCGCTAACAGGGAATGGATTTCAAGTGAGCGAGGATATGAAATATCAAAAGCGAAGTGGACTTTTAAGTTACATGTCTGCGCCAATTGAAAAAGGGTTTTGGCCGACTGCAATTTTGGAGGAGGGCGGTGTGCCGGGATTTGTTTTATTTGCAGGATTTTTGTTGGTGACGTTAATTCTGCTGATTCAGAGACATGCATATATAGGGGCTGCGACGTTTTGGTCATTTATTGTAGTTAATATGGGCGAATTCAACTTTTTCTCAATGTCGTATACGGGAGGTTTTGAATGGGCGCTCGTGTATGCGGCGGTGATCCTTGACGGGCAGCGAATGAAGAATGTTGGTTTGGAGGTCTGGGATGTGCCGATTGAGGTTGTAATGGAAGAAATAGGCTATGATGAATGGGTGAGAAGGAGGAGTTAGTGGGTTAGTAGTTAGTGGTTAGTGGTTAGGGGTTAGTGGGTAGTGGTTAGGAGTTAGGGGGTAGTGCGTAGTAGTTAGGGGTTAGGGGGTAGTGCGTAGTGGGTAGGAGTTAGGGGGTAGTGCGTAGGGGGTAGTCAACCATAATCTTTGATTTTTTCTCCACAGCGGAGGAAATAGATAGCAAGGAAGATGGGGGGTGCGGGGGGAAGGAGGAAGGGAAGGAGAAACCCCCGCAGCAATTTAGCCGAAAAATCTTAGAAGTGGCGGAAAATACCGCTTGGGCTTGCGGATGCGCTTTTGGAACAGAGGGAAAACAAGACATGCACCGTGTGGACACGGTGTAGGGCGGTGTAGCAGCAGAGGCAGACGACTACTTCGCCTTGCGGGGTCGTCCACGTCCGCGCTTTGGACTCGATGTCGTGGAGATGTCCTTGGGGTCTTGCGCCGGCTTGAAGTCGGGGTATTTGGCAATGTAGTTCAGCAGGATGGCGATGTGGCGGGCGACCGCTGTCAGGGCAACCTTCCTTGGCTTGCCGTTGGCTATGAGCCGATGGTATATGCCGCGGAGGATGTGGTTCGTGCGACTGCCGGATACCGCAGCCATGTAGAGCGCCTTCCTGAGGTCGGATCTGCCGCGCTTGGGTTTGGCCTTGTTCTTGATCGTGCAGCTCTCGTGGTCGATGGGAGCGTCACCGCACATCTTGGCGATGCTCTTCGCGTTGAAGTCGCCGATGTCGGGACAGTATGCGAGTATCGCCCGCGTAAGGCACGGACCGACGCATTTGACTTCTTGGAACCTGCGGGCGAGATCCTTCATGCGCGGGTCGCTTTCAATTGCCGCATCGCATTCGGCTTCGAGTTTGGCAATCTGCGCGTCGACCTTCTCGACAAGCTTGTTGATGGCCTTCTTCATGTCGGCGTCAGGGTTGTTCTCAAGCTGGTTGTAGATGAGGGCCCTGGCCTTCATGTAGTTCTTGCGCGCGCTGACGGCCTTTTTGAGGCGTTTCTGCGCTTCGGAATGCTGCTTGACGAAATGAAGCTTCGTTTCCTTGAGCGATGCCGCGTAGTCGCGGATCATCTCGCAGTCGATGGCGTCGGTCTTCTCGATGCGCCCTTGCGATTCGGCGTAGCGCCGCGTCTTCCAGGCGTCAAGGCGCACGGCCTTCACGCCCTTGGCGAGGCATTCGTCGGCAAGCGGCTCTTCATACGGTCCGGTCGCCTCGAAGCTGACGATGGCACCGAGCTTCGCGGCCCTCGCAATCAGCTTTGTCCTACAGGATTTGATGTTCTTGATGTGTTCCTTCCTACCGTCGGGGTAGCAGACATCAAGCCACTCCTTGCCGACGTCAACTCCCACGTGCATTCTGACCGAATTCATGATATACTTTCCTTGTCTTCGAGCTATGGGGACTTAGTATCCCGCATGCCCTTACAACCATTCAGGCTATGGCTCATGACGAAGTGGCGGTGCCCCGACTCCCCCGCGATGTACCTGCATCTGGGGGGTAACGAGCTAACCGCCACGGCCCGGGTCGGATGGCCATCCTTCCCGGGCATTCTCTTCGCTTCGGCTCGCGCCTTCGCTAGCCCATCACCTGATGGGCAGGAACAGTGGGAGAGTATATCAAAACTGGATTAGACAAGGGGTTAGGGGGTAGTGGGTAGTAGTTAGTGGTTAGGGGTTAGGAGTTAGTAGTTAGGGGTTAGGAGTTAGTGGTTAGTGGTTAGTGGTTAGGAGTTAGGGGTTAGTGGGTAGTGGGTAGGAGTTAGGGGTTAGTGCGTAGGGGGTAGGAGTTAGTGCGTAGGGGTTAGTGCGTAGTAGTTAGGAGTTAGTGGGTAGTGGGTAGGAGTTAGGGGATAGGGGGTAGGAGTTAGGGGTTAGTAGTTAGGAGTTAGTGGGTAGGGGGTAGGAGTTAGTGCGTAGGGGGTAGTGGGTAGGGGATAGAAGTGGCATGAAGCAGATATTTGTTAGTAGCGTACAAAAGGAATTTGAACGAGATCGAGTCGCTATTAAGCGGATGATCGAGTCGGATCCCATTCTGAAGCCGCATTTCAAGGCGTTTGTCTTTGAGATTGACGCGCCGGCTTCGGATAAGACGACACGTCAGGTGTATCTCAATGAAATTGAGAAGAGCGACATCTACCTTGTATTGATTGGCAATAAGTACGGTTATTGCGACGGGGGTGGGATGTCGCCAACGGAACAGGAGTTTGACAAGGCGAAGGAGCTTGGCTTAACGACGCTGGTCATGGTTCGCGGGCGTGACGATGCAAAGCGAGAAGAACGGGAATCGCGTTTTCTGATGAAGGTGTCGGATGGACATGTGCGTGTCAGGTATCAGGATTCAGCGCCGGAACAGGCTGTGACGGATTTACTAGATGAAGTGCGAAACAGCCTTCGTGACATTATGCTTGACGATGGCATCTTGTCGGAGAAGCCGTTTGAGGATCAGTGCTTGAATGGTGTTTCCTTGGACGACATCGACGCAAGCCGCGTTGTGTGGTTTGTCGAGCGCGCTGTCCGCATCCGCAAGGCCAAGTACCCTCTAAATCCGTCTGTTGTTGACGTGCTGCGCTCATTGCATCTTTATGACGCAAAACGGAATGCTCCGACGAAGGCGGGGGTGCTGTTGTTCGGACGCGACGTGCAAGGGCCATTCCCAAGCTCTGCGATAAAATGCGCGTGCTACCCTGGGACGGAAAAGCGCAAACCCAATGTTGACCTGGAGCTTATCGAGGGCGATTTGTTCCTGATGGCGGATCAGGCGATAGCGTTCATCGGGCGACATCTTAATCATGGAGCTGGAGCGCACAATCATGGTGCGGCGGCGGATGATGTGGATGAGATTCCTAACACTGTGATTGCCGAGGCCGTCAATAACGCAATTGCCCATCGAAACTATGCGAGCATAGGCAGCATTCAGGTTGAGGTCTATTGGCCGTTTCCGTATTGTTATCTGGCGGCCGAAGGCCGTCGCCAATAGGGGGGCCAATAGGGGGGCCAATAAGGGGGACAATTGGGGGGACAATTTATTGGATAACTTGCCTGCTGAGCAGCGCAAGATATGTCGTAAGCTTATGCTTGACCCACGGCTTTCATCCCGAGCGCTTGCAAAAGAACTGGGGATCCGGCGAAATACTGTTCTTAAGCAACAGGAGTCGTTGAAAGCGAAGGGGATCCTCGTTCGAAAGGGTGGCACTCGTGGTTATTGGGAAGTTAGGGGGTAGGGGTTAGGAGTTAGTGCGTAGGGGTTAGGAGTTAGGGGTTAGTGGGTAGGGGTTAGTAGTTAGGGGGTAGTGCGTAGTGGTTAGTGGGTAGTGGGTAGGAGTTAGTGGGTAGTAGTTAGGAGTTAGTGCGTAGGGGGTAGTAGTTAGGGGGGTAGGAGTTAGTGGGTAGGGGGTAGGAGTTGACAGGTTGGATATGGTTTAGTATAATTATGCACGTGAGGAATAATTCCGCATGGGAATAATTCTTGAGGAGCATAATCATAATGGATTTTCTAGATAGGGTTGAGGAGCAAAAGCGGTTCAAGCGATTTCTGGATCTTCGCGAGGGCGCATTGGCTTGTATTTACGGAAGGCGTCGTATCGGTAAGAGTCGCCTAATCGAGGAAGTCATGTCGGGGCGCAATGATGTGGTTGTATTCATTGCCGAAAGAAGCGAAGCTGCGTTGCAGCGTTCAAGGTTGGCGGCGGACATATCTGCGCTAATTCCTGGATTCGCCGATGTGTCGTACGACAATTGGAGCGTGATGTTTGACCGTTGGCAGAAGGATGCTCCGAAAGGGAGTGCTCTAGTCATTGATGAGTTTCCGTATCTTGTCGAACGCTCGCCGGAATTGCCCAGTGTTTTGCAGCGGATAGCTGATGGTTTGCGGAAGACCGGCAAAAAGATGATTCTGAGCGGATCGTCCCAGCGTATGATGCAAGGTCTTGTGTTGAACGAGGACGAACCACTTTACGGACGTGCGCGGGAAATCGTCAAGCTGGAGCCGATTCACTTCCAATGGATGAAAAACGCATTCCCCGACATCTCTGCATTTGAGAGGTTTTGCCTTTACGCTGTCTTGGGGGGAGTCCCGCGCTATTGGGAGGCGTTCCAAGGTTATGATGACATGTGGGCGGCACTTCGCGAGCAGGTGTTTTCACCGCAAGGACTTTTTCATGACGAACCGAACTATGTGCTGCAGGACGATTTACAGGATTCCATTCAGGCGACAAGTGTCCTTTCACTTGTTGGTCGAGGTGTAGAGCGTCTGGTGGAGATGGCTGGACGGCTACAGGTCCCTGTGACGGCACTTAGCCGCCCAATGAAACGACTGATGGAGCTTGGATTCGTAATCCGTGAGATTCCATTCGGGAGCGACGCTAAAGCCAACAAGAAGACGCTTTATCGCATGTCAGATTCATTCTTGCGGTTTTGGTATTCTTTTGTCCTGCCCAACTATTCCGACGCCAACTTCCTGTCTACCGAGGCGGAGGTAAAGGCGTTGCAGCCGGCCTTTCGAGTGTATCTTGGACAGGCATGGGAGCGCTTGGTTCGCGAAGAGATTCAACGCGAGCCGTTGCCTGGGTTGACGACGCGCTTCAGGAAAGCGGCGCGGTGGTGGGGGCATGGCCTTGACAGGAATGCGATGGAGCTTGATATCGTTGCCGAGTCATTGGATGGCGAGATCTTGCTTGTTGGCGAGGCCAAGTTGTCGCTATCCGCGAAAGAAGCGAAGCGCGCACTTTACGAGCTTGAGGCAAAGGCGAGGCAACTCCCGTTTGCCGGCAAATACAAACACATCATCTCGAAACTTTTCGTTGCGCAGGATGCACCACCAACCGCCGTTTCCGTTGACTGGTGTGAAATTAGTGGTTAGTGGTTAGTAGTTAGTAGTTAGGGGTTAGTAGTTAGTGCGTAGGAGTTAGTAGTTAGTAGTTAGTGGTTAGTGCGTAGTGGGTAGGGGTTAGGGGGTAGTAGTTAGGGGTTAGGGGGTAGGAGTTAGTAGTTAGTAGTTAGTAGTTAGTTAGTGGTTAGTGCGTAGGGGTTAGTGATTAGTAGTTAGGGGTTAGTGCGTAGTGGGTAGGGGGTAGGGGATAAAAGATAATATAGAAAAAAGGGGATTTATGCTCCGAATTGATAGTAGAGAGACGGTGCACTTTGAGGCTAAGCTCGCTAGGGGTGGATTGCCTCGAAGTCTTTGGGAGACATATTCCGCGTTTGCAAATACAGATGGAGGAACGATTGCACTTGGTGTAAAGGAGCTACCCGATAAGACGCTAGATATTGCTGGGGTCGAGGATCCAGACCGACTAATAAGGGACTTTTGGAATACAATCAATAATCGCAACAAGGTAAACCTCAACATAATGTCTGATCGAAATGTTTCAATTGAAGAGGTCGGAAGCAAGAAGGTGGTTTTGATTCATGTTCCTCGTGCAGAGCGCTTTGCGCGGCCGATATATCTGAACAAGGATTTGGCAGGTGGAGTATTTCGCAGAAACGGTGAAGGCGATTACCATTGTTCTGCAGAAGAAGTTCGGGCGATGCTTAGGGATGCAGAGGGTAAAAGTCAAGATCTAAACATTGTTGATTGGGCGAAGCCTGATGTGCTTGATGTGGAGTCTCTTCGTCGCTATAGGAATCGAATGCAGTCATGTCGGCCGGGGCATGTTTGGCTGGGGCTTGACAACGAAACATTCCTTTTGCGCATAGGGGCAATGGGGTATGACAAAGATGGTGTTATGCGTCCTACGCGAGCAGGACTTTTGATGTTTGGCAATGAATACAACATAGTGCGAGAGTTCCCGTTGTACTTCCTTGATTATCGGGAAAAGTTTGAAGTTGGCACTCGTTGGACTGACAGGGTGTATTCCTCTTCCGGTGAATGGTCGGGGAATGTGCATGATTTCTATTTTAACATTTACAATCGCATAGCGCAGACTTTGAAGACTCCTTTTCTGATGGTGGGTGGAGATCGCATTGATGACACCCCCGTACACAAGGCGATTCGCGAGGCGCTTGCGAACTGCCTGGTAAATGCCGACTATTACCTGCCAAGAGGCGTTGTTGTCATTCGAGACAGTGAGTCTCTAACGATAGAAAACCCAGGTGGATTTAGAGTCCCAATTGCGACTGCGATGTCTGGTGGTGTGTCCGATCCTCGTAATGCCACATTGCTAAAGATGTTCAATTTGATTGATGTAGGCGAACGGACGGGGAGCGGAATCCCGTTGATAAGGGTGACTTGGCAACAGATGAAGTGGCCAGACTTCTCTGCGACTGAAGATTGCAATCCAGAAAGAACAAAGGTGAGATTGCAATTGCCGCCCATAAAACAGCAAGAGATGGTGGCAAAACAGCAAGAGATGCTGGCCGGACAGCAAGAGACGGCGGTAAGACAGCAAGAGTCCGTAAATGGCAATGTTGTCAGGCAGACGATGAAGATGAAGATACTTGCAATACTTTCAGATGGTGAAAAGAGTCGGCGTGAGATCTCCATTGCACTGGGGCAGAAAAAGATGACTGGTCGGTTGAATCAGTGTATTGTTGATTTACTTGCGTCTGGACAGATAGAGAAGACCTTGCCGGACAAGCAACAGAGCAGATTCCAGAAGTATAGAAAAAGAGTAGTTAGTGGGTAGTGCGTAGTAGTTAGTGGTTAGGGGTTAGGAGTTAGGGGTTAGGGGGTAGGTGTTAGGGGGGGGGGGGAGTAGTTAGTGGGTAGGGGTTAGTAGGTAGTGGGTAGTGGGTAGGTGTTAGGGGTTAGTGCGTAGTAGTTAGTGCGTAGTGGTTAGGGGTTAGGAGTTAGGGGGCAGGAGTTAGTGCGTAGTAGTTAGTAGGTAGTGCGTAGGGGTTAGGAGTTAGTGCGTAGTAGTTAGGAGGAGTAGAGATGGCGGTGAAGAGGTATGAGGATTTGGTTGTGTGGCAGAAGGCGATGCAACTCGCGAAGATGGTGTATGGGGTTCAGAAGCAGTTGCCTAAAGCGGAGATTTACGGATTAGGCGATCAGATACGAAGGGCGGCAGTGTCGATCCCATCAAATATCGCAGAGGGGTTTGGTAGAGATACGGAAAGGGAGTTCAAGCATTTCTTGTCAATTGCACGGGGATCGTTATTTGAAACTCGGACACAGTTACAGCTAGCTGAAGATTTAGGTTTTCTACATTGTGAAAATGAATTGGTGTCGTTGTTTGATGAAGTAGCCAAATTGATCAACGGATTATGTCGGTCGTTAGTAGTTAGGATCTGAAGACTAGCAACTAGCAACTGACAACTAGCAACTAACAACTAAATGAAATGATCTCCTGCTACACAAATTGCGTTTCGCCGCATCAGTTGCCATTGGCGCGGGAAATTGTTAAACGCGTTGGAAGTGAAAACTTCCGATATGTTTATCGCGATGAGCGATCACAGGAGCGGACAGTTATTTGGTGTGGCAATGAAGATTTGCCTGAATGGTGTAAGCGCGGAGATGAAAATACGCCAGAATTGTTAGCTGCGGATATTCTTTATTGTGGCGGGTTGCGACCGTTTGGGTTGTTTGAAAAGCGACTTAAGAATGGCAAAAAGACATTATACATGACCGAGCGCTGGTTCAAGCCGCCGATTGGAATGTTGCGGTTGCTTCATCCACGCTACTTTCGGTATGCGCGGCGATTAGCCAAGATGATGGATAGCCCGAATTTTATGGTTTTGCCAATAGGTGTTCATGCAGCAAAGGACATTGCGCGGTTGTGTGGATTGATGCATGGGGATTTGAGATGTTTGTTTAGAGCTCCGCGATTGGAGTTTGAGAAATGTCCAGGAGGGAAAATAGGGGTTAGTAGTCAGGGGTTAGTGGTTAGTGAGGAGTCGTTAGTCGCTAGTCGACGCTATTGCCTAGATAAGATGAGGATGTGGGGGTATTTTGTCGCTAGTAGTCAGGAATTAGGGGTTAGGGATGAGGGGTTAGGTAATCACTCCAGACTAACTACTAACAACTATCACCTAACTACTAAAAAGGTTTTATGGGTTGGGAGGTTGTTGAAGTTGAAGCGTGTCGATACAATCATCCGTGCAGTCGGCGAGATATCTCGCGCCCATACAGCCTCCAAGCGACTAACGACTAACGACTATCAACTAACTACTACTCTCGACATTTACGGAACAGGCCCTGAAGAAAATCGGCTCAAGAAGCTAGCGGCAAAGTATGGCGATGTTGTAAAGTTCCATCCTCCCGTGCCGATTGACGAAGTGCGTAAGTTGATGCGTGATCATGATATTTATGTCCTTGCAAGCAATGCATATGAAGGGTGGGGCGCGGTCGTAAGCGAGGCGTTAGAGGAAGGTATGAATGTAATCGGAACATACGAAGCGGGCGCAAGCGCGACGATTTTGCCAAAGGAGCGACTCTTTCATAGCGGAGATTGTAAGGCTTTGGTAGCTATTATTGAGAAGGAATGCAAAGGCGCTTTACCACCATGTACAATTGGCAACTGGACGGCGGACAAGGCGGCAGAGCGGTTGGTTGTTAGTCGATAGTCGTTAGTTGCTAGTCGCGACACAGATAAAGAGTTTCGCCATTTCCTTTCGATTGCCAGAGGGTCATTAAATGACTGACTTATCAGTAATCATTCTCACAAAGAACGAGAAGTTGCATATCAAGCGCTGTCTTGAGAAATTGGCACCGCTTGAACCGCGACAGATCTTCATCGTCGATTGTTTCTCCACTGACGGTACACAGGATATTGTTAAGTCTTTCTCGAACTCCAACTCTAAACTCCAACTGTCGTTCATTGAACGCGAATGGCCGGGGCTTTATGCCAAGCAGTTCAATTGGGCATTGGACAATTTGCCAATCAAGGCGAGTTGGGTGCTGCGACTTGATGCCGATGAATATCTTACCGAAGGCACAATAGAGCGACTTAAGGCGGAATTGCCAACCTTGTCGGAGGATGTGGCGGGTCTTAGGATTGAGTTAAAGCGCCGCTTTATGGGTGGCGAAATACGGCATGGTACGAGTGGCATAATGCTGCTGCGTGTGTTTCGATATGGCGTTGGGCGGTGCGAAGAGAGGGCGATGGATGAGCATATCCAATTGGGAAAAGGGCGTTGCATCGACTTCGGCGGAGCGTTCTACGACGACAACCTGAATTCGTTTGGGTGGTGGCAAGAAAAACATCGTGGCTATGCAAAGCGTGAAGCCATGGATGCGATTTCGCTATTCAGCAATCACGAACGATTGAAAAATCCAAGCACGACCGACAAAAAGAAGATCAAGTATTACAAACTGCCACCCTATTTCCGTGCATTTGTCTACTTTTGTTATCGTTACTTCTTTCGTCTCGGCTTTCTTGATGGTTATGCTGGTTGGATGTGGCATTTTTGGCAGGGATTGTGGTATCGCTGTCTTGTAGATCAGGAAATATCTTGCATGAAGCGTCGTTCGGCGCTTTCACTAGTTGATTGCTGCCTCTGGACGTTGTCGATGCCGTTTTCTTTTATACAAAAAAAGGCTGGGAAATTATCGAGCAATGCTGAAAGCAAATCGGATAGCGGCAGGCTTATCATATTTCATGTAGTCAAGACGCTTGCGGGTGAATATGGAGGTCCATCGCGGGCGGTACAAGGATTGTGTGCGGCCTTGGAAGAAGCGGGCATGGAGGTGCATCTTATTGCAATCGAGTCGTGCGAAAATCCATGGGTGGGCGGCGTTACGCATTATCATTGCCTTGACGCTGCTGGGTATCGCGATGTGTATGAGAAGATGTGCAATCTGATAGAGACTTATCGCCCGAACATCATACATACGCATGATTGCTGGATGCCGATATTGAACATGTGCCATCGCGCCGCACGCGACAACGGGGTGCCGTACGTGATTTCACCGCATGGTTCTTTGAAGAGATGGAGCCGCAGGCAGAAATGGCTTAAGAAGTGGATTGCTCTAAAAACATACGAGGGATACGATATCCGTCACGCTGTTGCGTTGCATGTTACCGCGGATGATGAACGGGAGCAGGTGGCGGAACTCAAGATGAACAAGAACATAATCCAAGTGACGAATGGCCTTGTGTTTCCGGATGCAAGCAAGCTTGAAGCATTACGCCAAGGGCTCCCCACTAAGTCTCGCAAGCGAGCACTGTTCCTTAGTAGGATTCATTACACGAAGGGCTTGATAAACCTTGTCGAGGCGTGGGCGAGGGTAGTCGATAGTCGTCAGTCGTTAGTCGATGGTGATTGCGAGTGGGAATTGGAGATTGTGGGGACGGATGCAGATGGATATCAAGCGGAAGTCGAGAAAAGGGTACGGGAACTAGGGATTGAATCGAGGGTGATCTTCCACGGACCCGCTAGCGATGAAGATAAGTGGGCTGAGTATGTCGGCGCTGATCTATTCGTGCATCCAACGTTCACCGAGAACTTTGGAATTGTTATAGCCGAAGCATTGTATGCCGGTTTGCCAGTAATTACGACCAAAGGCGCACCGTGGCCTGAACTTGAAGGAGAGAAATGTGGCTGGTGGATTGATATAGGTGTTGATCCGCTAGTTGAGGCTCTTCGCAGGGCGTTTGCAACGCCTGCAGAGGAATTAAGGCGCATGGGGATGAGAGGGCGAAAGATTGTTGAGCGTAAATGTTCGTGGTCGGCGCTTGGAAAAAAATTGAAGGCGGAGTATGAAAGAGTTTTAGAGGGTAAAAGATGAAGCCTGGGTTTAATGGCAAGACGGCCATAACATTTGGTGTGTTTGACCTGTTGCATTTTGGACATTTTGAGTTGTTCAGAAGGATTAGAGAAATTGTCGGTTTGAATGGCAGGGTCATTGTAATGCTCCAGCGTGATGAATGGGTTGGCAAGTTTAAGGATGTTAAGCTTGTCTATGACTTCACAGTGCGCAAGACAATGATTGAGACGCTTAGAACCGTTGATCAAGCCATACCATATGATGTCGTTGGAGTGGACGCTGTCAATAACATTGACTTTGATATTTTAGTTGTAGGTCCAGAGCATACGAGTGAAAGGTTTCAAAGGCTTTTCAAGTGGTGTCATGAGAATGGCAAAGAAGTCGTGACGCTGTCGCGCACGAATGGAATTTCGACTACCAGGCTTAAAGAAATTATCAAGGATTCTTGATATGAAAATCGGTGTGATTGGTGGGAATGGCGTTGCGGCCACTAATAGGCTTTGCGAAATGATTGAGCGCAAGACAACAGCGGCTGGGGCATTTCGAGACGCCCACCATCTTGAAATGGTGGTTTGGCAGGCGACTCAGGCTCCTAGCCGTAGCATGTTTTTGGAAGGCAGAGGCGAGGATTGGCGACCTGACTACATCAGAATCGCAAAGTCATTAAAGGGACTTGGCTGTGACATTGGCTGCATGTGCTGCAATACGGCGCATTATGCGGTGGGCGAAATCGAGATGGCATCGGGACTAAAGTTCATTAACCTACTGGAAGAGGTTGCCAAGAAGTGCCGCGATAGCGGGGTGCGCAGGTTTGAACTTTTCTGCTCAGACGGAGCAAGGAGATTTGATATATATGGCAAGGTGTTCGCAAAGGTGTTCCCCGAAGTGGAGATTATCTATCCTTCCGAAGAACGGCAGCGATTGGTCACGCGAGTAATTTGCGACGTAAAAAACAAAACGAGGTTTTTGCCGGCGGCGGATCCCCAGTCTCCGCGCAACATTCTTTGCCGATTAATTGAAGATTCTTCATGCCCGATCATCTTGGGGTGTACCGATCTGAGAGTGTCGTTTGCTGTTGAGGAAAACCTGCCTGAAAGGGTTGCTGTGGATTCCCTGGAGGTGCTCGCAGACGCGATAGTTGAGGCCAAATGACCAAAACCGAGGGCTCATGCAAAGGAATGGAAAGCTCAGAAAATAGCATGTTGAGACCTCTTTGGGATGCACTGCTTGATGTTTATTGCGAGTTTGCAAAGCTGTGTGATGCCAATGGACTTAAGCACTATGTGGTAGAAGGCAATGCGATTGGTGCATTGCGTCACGGCGGTTTCATCCCATGGGATGACGATTTCGACGTTGCGATGCCGCGGCCGGATTACGAACGTTTGCGGAAAATATGCCAGACGGGACTGCCATCGCACCTCAAATTGCTCGACTGGAGAAGTGCCCCCGAGATGCAGTACATGATGGGCAAGATACAGGATTGCCGCGAGAAACTGGTTCATGAGGTTGAAGGCAAAATTGGCAGGATGCTCGCAGACGGAATCTACATTGATATTCTTGTTATAGATGCAATGCCGGATGGCAGATTGAAGCGGAAGGCCTATAAATTGAACCGCAGGATTCACGATGCAATTCGACGCCGGTGGGGGACGCCGTTCGCGGATTGGCGATGGCGCGGGAAGATTATCTGGCTCTTGGGATGGCTTTTCTCGTGGATATTGGGCGTCGGAAGCAAGGCAGAAGCATACAGTGCCGCCGAGAAGTTCATGAAATCTGTTCGTTTCGGATCGACCGGCACGACATGGCGCGAAGGGGCATCTCCGCGCACGACAAACATGGAGATCCCCGCACGAGTCTGGAATGGCGTTAAAATGGTTTCCTTCGAGGGATTGAGCGTACCGATTCCGGCGGGATACGACGAATACTTGCGTATGCAGTATGGCGACTACATGACGCCTCCGAAGCAGTGCTTCAGGAAATCCACACATGCCCGCACAGCATATTCGCCGTGGTGGAAAGGGCCGACAAAACTGTAGGCATGACAGCAAACAAGACCATAGCCGTGAATGCGATGGCAAGTTACGCCAGAACCTTTTATGCGGTAGTTCTCGGCCTTTTCTCCGGGCGTTGGACCTTGATGGCGCTAGGACAGACTGATTACGGATTGATGGGCGTAATCGGAGGATTGACGGTCTTCATTTCGTTTGTCAACAGCTTGATGGCAAGTTCCGTCGGTCGTTTCTACGCTTTCGCGGTAGGCAGGGCGGCCATTTCCAAGGGCGACGAGGGGTTGGAGGAGTCTCGGAAATGGTTCAATACGGCATTGTTGCTGCATACGGCATTCCCTATTGTCGCGATGTGCGTAGGCTACCCTGTTGGCGTCTGGCTTGTCGAACACTATTTAACAATACCGCCGGACCGAATAGGCGCATGCGTCTGGGTATGGAGATTTGTCTGCGTCAGCTGCTTTGTCGGCATGGTCAATGTTCCATTTCAGGCTATGTACACCGCCAAGCAGGAGATTGCGGAATTGACGGTCTATTCATTTGTCACGAGTACGCTGAACGTCCTGTTCCTGTACTATATGATAAACCATCCGGGGGTATGGCTGGCCAAATTCATGGCATGGACTTGTTGTCTCTCAATTTTTCCGCAGATTGTCATTTGTGTCAGGGCGGTAATCAAATACCCTGAGTGCCGCCTCGTGCTTAGATATCTATGGAACTGTGGACGGATAAGGCAGATTGCGACTTTTGCGGGCGGTAGGCTTGTTTGCGGGTTCTCTCAGGTGTTTGTCAATCAGGGGACTGCGATACTCGTAAACAAGATGCTCGGTCCAGTGCGCAATGCGACGATGGGCATCGGCAATTCCGTCTCCGGGTACTGCCTTCGGTTCTCCGGCTCGTTCACGACAGCGTTCTCTCCGGCCATAACCAATGCGGTGGGCGCGGGAGACTTGAAGCGCATGAAAGACCTGGTGTACGCGACATGTTCCGTTGCCGGGCTTGCGATGATTATGTTCGCGTTGCCGCTGTGCCTTGAGATCGACGGGGTTTTGGCGTTGTGGCTGAAATCTCCGCCGCCGGATTCTGCCGTCATCTGCGTCATAATGCTGCTTTCGGCAGTTTGCAACTGCATATCGGACGGCCTGTGGATGGGAATCTTCGCGGTCGGGAAAGTATTTGCGTTCCAGACGTGGGAATCGATTGCGTGGTTTCTTGTGGTGCCGGTCGGATATGTACTTGTCAAGGCGGGAATGGGGATTTCCGGCGTTGCGCTTTCCATTCTCCTGGCGAGGTTTGCCGCGATATTCGTCAAGCTGCATTTCGCCAGAAAGCATTGCGGCATTTCGGCTATGTCATGGGGGCGCAAGGTCTTTCTCCCATTGCTCGTCGTTACGCTGGCGGCTGGAGGCGCAGGCTTTGCCGTCCGTATGTCAATGGCGCAATCCATACTTAGGATTCTGACGACTTGTTTTTGCTCGGAGGTGATTCTGTTTGGCATTGCGTGGAAACTTGTCTTGCCTGAATCCGCAAGGGGCAAGGTTCTCGCATATATAGGGATTAAAAGTAATAGTTGATGCAGACGAGGAGAGTTGCGTGAAGAGAATAGCAGTAATATTCGGCACAAGACCGGAGGCGATAAAGCTTTGCCCCATAATACTGGCGCTGAAGTCGGATCCGGCGTTCGATTGCAGGGTTTGCGTTACCGGGCAGCACAAAGAGATGCTGCAGCAGGTCCTTGACGTCTTTGGCGTAAAGCCGGATGTGGATTTGGCTCTTATGCGCCCGAATCAGACGCTTGGGGGGCTGACAAGCAGGGCCATCGCCGCGATTGATGCGTATCTGGACGGCGAAAAGCCCGATGTCGTGCTTGTGCAAGGCGATACGACGACGGTCTTTGCAGGGGCACTTGCGGCGTTCTACCATCATATCCCGATCGCGCATGTCGAGGCCGGACTGAGAACGTGGAACATGGAGAGCCCCTGGCCCGAAGAGGCAAACCGGGTGCTGACGACACGACTGGCGAAATGGCATTTCTGTCCGACGGAGAGCAACAGGGCCAATCTCCTGCGCGAGAATGTGCCAGATGCCAACATCCACGTCACGGGCAACACGGTTATCGATGCTTTGCTGATGGCGAAGGAAATTGTCGCACGGCAGCCGCCTGCGATAGCGGCCCTGCCTGACGGGGTCATGGAATCCGATGCGCGGATGGTGTTGATAACGGGGCACAGGCGCGAGAACTTCGGCGAAGGGTTCGACAACATCTGCTCGGCCATAAGAAATCTGGCGGACAGTTTCCCCGAAGTTCATTTCGTCTATCCCGTGCACCTGAACCCCAATGTCCGCGAGCCGGTGGACAGAATACTTGGCGCCTGTCGTCACAAGAACATGCATTTGATAGAACCGCAGCCATATCTTCCGTTCGTGGCGCTGATGAACAGGTCCACCCTTGTCCTGACAGATTCCGGCGGAGTGCAGGAGGAGGCACCGTCCCTTGGCAAGCCCGTGCTGGTGATGCGAGACACAACGGAGCGTCCCGAGGCAGTTGCCGCCGGAACTGTCCGGGTGATTGGCACAAGGCGCGATGCCGTCGAAAGCGAGGTTGGGCGGTTGTTGACAAGCCCTGAGGCATACGCCAAGATGTCGGCGTCCGTGAACCCTTACGGAGACGGCCGTGCCGTATCCAGAATCGTCGAAATCCTGCGGGGTGCGCTGTGAACATAGTCCTCCTTACATGCAACTACCTTCCGCATAAAGTTCCGGAGGCGCCTTGCGCCACCCGCTTCGCAAATGCACTTGCCAAAAAGGGGCACAAGGTCGTCGTAGTCGCATGGAATCGCGGGAACGGGGTTCCGCCAGCCGTATGTGCGCAGATTGAAACGGAAGCGGTGCAGGTGATTCGCATTCCAGAACCTTGCGCCAGGACGATGTGCATGAGGGCGATAGATCGAGCAGCGCCATTGAGATATTGGACGACTCTGGGTAACGGGAAGATGATCGAAGCTGTTCGTTCCGCCTTGAAGTCGATGAAGGATCCGGTGCTAATCTCGCGGTCTGATCCTGTGATGTCAACAATGGTGGCGCTCAAATGCCGAAAATACGCAAGTAAATGGATAGCGCATTTCAGCGATGTCATGCCGTTCGGCCATTTCGGGAGACTGGGCGGAATCATGAGATGGTGCGTGCGGCGGATGGTTTTGCGCACCATAATAGAGGCCGATGCCGTGGCCGTCACATGTGAGAATGCCAAACGGTGGTTTATCGAAAAGTATTCCATTGGCGACAAAGAAGGGCTGGTGGACAAGTTCCTCGTCTGTAGGCACATCGGCACTCCGGTCCTTGCCCCGGTTCCGGATCGCATCCCGGCGATGCCGTTCGGAAAAGGAAAGGTCATTTCGCACTGCGGGTACTTGGGGCGCGACAGATATGTCGATGAAATAAGCGTGGCGCTTGCAGAAGTGGCGAGGCGACGCGACATTGTCTTCAGCATGATCGGTGGATTCTCAAAAGCGACTGTCGATTCTTTCCAAAGAAAGGGGGTCAAAACCGACAGCGTACTTTGCGACGACCCCGGGATGACGACGCGTGTAAACGAGAATTCAGACGTGTTGCTGGTGGCGGACACCGATCCAGTTGACGTGGAGTATTCTCCCTTCCTGCCATCCAAGTTCGTCTATGCACTCTATACCGACACTCCAATAGTTGCCTGTTCCACCGAAGACTCGGAGATGTTCAAGCTCGCAAGGCAATTCCCGGATGCCGGTATTTACTGCGGGAACGTCCATTCTCCTGAGTCGCTTGCCTCCGCTGTCGAGACGGCTCTTGATAGAGGGCGAATGCAAGGCGAGGACAGGCGCAAACTGCGCGAATGCTTCAGCGAGAAATACGTCATCGGGACGTACTTGCGGGATCTTGAACGCCTGGGAATTTCTGAGTCATGAAGGTTTTGTTTGTTTGTTCCGCCAGTTTCAGGGATGACAAGACCGGCGATGCGACGCAGGGGCGAGAAACGGTAAATGCGCTTGTTAGTGCAGGTGTTGAGTTGATATGCGTGTATGCCAAATATCGGCCTATACGTATAATAAGCGATGACGATATCGAGCTTACTACGGACAAACTCAATCATTTGATAGATTCTTGCGATGCAGTCCATTTATTGCCGGTATCAATTTCACTTTGCAGATTTTGGAGAGGATTGCATAAGAAACCAGTTTTGGGGTCATCGATTTTCTGGGGCGGTTTTGAGCGAGTCTATATTGCATGGCGTACCTACCGAGGTTTTGTGCCAAGGTTGAAAGCGGCGGCAAGGGAATGGCGGAATACGTTGCCGTTTTACATGGATCATCATGGCGTAGATGTTTTTCTTCCGAATTCTGATGCTGAAGGACGGTGCGTCATGAAATGCTTTGGCAAGAATCGATGTGCAACATACAAAGTTATTCCAAATGGCTTTGCGATTCCGCCTTTTGATGTGTGGTCTTTGGCTCGTTCTGAGAAAGTCCCAGAGACGGATTACATTGTCGTACCAGGGGTTTTTGCGCGGAGGAAGAATCAGATTGGGTTGATTCGTGCTTTGAAAAAATATCGACGGGATTACAAGGTCGTGTTTATGGGCGGTGCATTGGACGATGGATCCTACGACGAGTGTCGTGCAGTGGCAACAGACAACATGTTATTCCTTGGATATATGAGCAGCAGAGATAAGGAATATTGGAAAGTTCTGCGGCATGCGAGGATAGCTTGCCTTGCATCAGACTGTGAAACACCAGGGATCGCCATGATAGAAGCTGCTTATGCGGGGGCGCGTCCTGTCATAACAAAATTTGGCGGCACTGACGAGTATTACGGTGAACATGGTGAGTATCTTAATCCGTGCTTCTCTAAATCAATAGTTGATGCTGTAGATAGGGGATGGAACAGAGGACGGTTGGAAAAGACAGATGCAGAGGCCTTTAGTAGATTCACATGGGAGCTGGTGGCAACCAAGACAAAAGAGGCGTATAAATTTGCAATTGAGGTTTATGGGCGCGGAGGTTGACATTTGATGAAACGGATTGCTGTACTGATGACATGCTACAATCGTGTGCAGACGACGCTGGAGTGTCTGCGGCGACTGTTTGCGCAGGAGGTGCCGGGCGGATATGCCCTTGATGTATGGCTTGTGGACGATGCATCGCCGGACAAGACGGGCAAGAAGGTCAAAGATGCGTTCCCCAAGGTCAATGTTGTTCAGGGGACGGGAATGCTCTTCTGGTGTAAGGGAATGCGCCTTGCGTGGGACAAAGCCGCCGAGGCTTATGACTATGATTTCTACTTGTGGCTCAATGACGATACGATGCTCAACGAAGGCGCTGTAAAATGTTTGATAGACGATTATGAAAGCGTTGCAACAAGAGACAATCTGGCTCATACCATAGTAGGTTCATTCACGACGTCGCCAGATAGCGACTTTATTTCCTACGGGACTGAAAATGCAAAAGGAGAAAGAGTAATCCCCATTGGGAAGCCGCAGTCGGTTACGGGAATGTTAGCAGGTAATTGCGTCTTGATTCCAAAGGCTGTGTATAACAAGATGGGCCCCATCTATAATGGGTTTAATCATGGCGCCGGAGACTATGATTATGCATGTCTGATGCACGAGAACGGCATTCCCTTTTATTGCGCATCCAAAGTGTTGGGTTGGTGCGAGGCAAATCATAGCAATTATACATTTGAAGGGAAGAGCCTTTGTCAACGACTGCAACTTCTTTGGGCACCAAAGGGACCAAGCCTTCATGATACATGGTTGTTGCGCATGCGTCATGGAGGATTGCTTAGAGCGTTAGTGTCGTTTTTTCATGTCATTTGGATTGCTGTTATCGGGAAGAAGCCACATGCGTGATACAGGGATCGACGCATATCGCTGCTTGCTCATGTTCGGCATTTGCCTTTTGCATGCTATTGTGCAGGGAGGACACAATGTGCCATGGGCGGCGAACATGCTTTCGTGGTGTGTGACCGGTTTTGCCTTTATTTCGGGCTGGTTTGGAATCCGCTTCTCTGTTGGCAAGGTTTTGAAGCTGTATGGCATTAGTCTATACTGCGCAACAATGTTTGTGATGTTTGACATGTTTGTTTCTGGTGGCGGTGGAAATTTTCTGATAACGATCTATAAGATGGCAACAAGTCAGTGGTATCTAAATGCTTATGTTGTTGTAATGTGCATTGCGCCAATAATCAATTTGGCCTCTGATAGAATTACCGTAAAAGAATTGTTCCCTTTGTTGTTGTGTGCATTCGGATGGTCATTCGCTACGACACTGCCATACGTTGGCGGACGCGTTCCACATGCGCACGGACTTGAGGCATATTCATTCTTGACTTTGCTTGGTGCGTATGTCGCTGCTCGTACATTGCGGATGCTCGATAATAATGGGAAGCTTAATTTCCTGCAAGGACACAACGCATGGATATTAATGGGCGCATGCCTGTGTCTTATGATGAGCGCCTTGGGGCTGAACGATTTTAACTCGCCGTTTTCTTTATTGCTTGCAGGCGGCTTTCTATTGCTGATGAGAAATCTTAAGATGCCCCATTGGCTAGGGCATGCTTTTGCATGGTTGGGGCCGTCAATGTTTTCAGTCTATCTTCTGCATTCGCATGAACATGCATGGAAGTATCTGAAAGTCGTTCAAGATTGGTCGCTGAGCATTGGGATGCCGTTGGGTATTGCCTACCTGGTTACGGCAATGACCGTGTTTTTAGTTTGCATACTGGCAGATGTTCCGAGAAGAATATTTGCCGCTGGAACGGGCAGGTTCTTTAAGACTATCGTGCACTGATGAGTAAGCCGATATACATATATTTGACACCTTTCTTCCCTTCCCCTGAAAGTTGGCGGGGCGGATATTGCCTTGATGCGGCAAAGGCACTTATTCGTGATGGTCGGTATGATGTTCGCGTAATGGTGCCCGATCGTGGAGATGACTATGAGTGGGATGGTGTCAAGGTTTACAGGTTTCGTCGCATTGTGGCGCCTAGCGGAACCGTGCCTTTTCTTTTATTCTGGATCAACAACTGGTTTTTGAGAAGGAAACTCAAGCGTGAGGGCATACTGGCTGAGCAGGTCTCTGTGTTTCATGCAAATACGCTGAACCTTGGACACTATTCGGCTTGCATGAAGAAACTTAATCCATCCTGTAGAACAATAATACAGTTTCATTCAAGTTATAGCCTTGAATTGAGGAATGGTAGGCTTGGCTTGATCCCAGTTCATGCAACACTTGCCTACCTGTACCACTGCTACATCTGCAAAAGCGTAGACGTGCTCGCCTTTGTCAGCGAAATGTCCCGTCGGACATTTGGCAAACGATATGTTAGCAATCCAGAAGGCGAAGTTAGGGATGTGCGAAGCCTATTGGTTCTAGGGAAGTGGTTGCCCGCGCTGAGACTACCAAGGCAAGTTGTGGTTTACAATGGAATTGACACGTCGATATTCAATCTTGCTCCCAAGGTCTCACATGAAGGTTTTGTTATTGGATGCGTTGCGAATTTCTTTCCCAGCAAAGATCACATGACGCTTTTGCGGGCGGTGAATTTGCTAAAGACGAGATTGCCCGATTTGAAGGTTCGGTTGGTCGGGTCGGGTGAAATGTTGGATGCGTGCAAGCGATATGTGGCAGAGAATGACCTGGAAAACATTGTGAAGTTTGAAGCAGAAGTTGACCATCGTGAAATGCCGAATTTTTACAGGTCGCTAGATCTGTTGGTAATGCCGTCGTGGCTTGAAGGCTTTTTATGTGTCTGCACAGAGAGCCTGGCTTGTGGCACGCCTTCGCTGTTTTGTGCAGGCACTCCGTTGGAAGATTTGCTCCCTGAGGAAGATAAGAACAAGTGGCTTTTTTACCCACAGGATGCCGCCGATTTGGCGAACAAGGTCTTGGCATATCGTGATAATCTATGGGAGCAGCATTTTACAGTAGATCTGGAAATTAACAAAGTTTGGCGTGAATTCTTGGATAGGCTTGATGCCAAAGGACGGCAATAGCGAGCAAGTCAAATGAAACGCATTGCCATAGTTTGGCCGGGGTTTACCGGATACATGGACGCGTGCTGGAGGGAGCTTGGCAAGCGGCATCAAGTCCGTATTTGGATTGAGCCGAGTCGATATGAGCAGAATTTTGATGGATCGGAGCTAGCTGGACTCGACTGGCGGAGGGTAGAGCGCGGTGGCGAGAGCGGCGCAGTGGATGAAATAAGGGCATTTGCGCCGGATGCGATGTTGGTCTGCGGATGGTCAACTCCACTCGCGATTGCGGCAGGCGCGGCGAAGATGAATTGCCGTAATGTGATTGCGTTTGACATGCCGTGGGAGCGGACACTAAGGAAGTTTGTCGCTAAGTGGGCGCTATGGCCGAAGCTGAGACATTTCGACGCGGCGTTTGTGCCGGGTAGCAGATCGGCAAAGTACGCGCGGTGGCTTGGGTTTAAGACGGTAGTCGAAGGATCGAATCCGAGTGGATGGGAGAGATTCAGCCACGTGGAACGTGCGGAACGCGTAGAAGGGTTTCTCTACGTTGGCAGGCTTGTTGAAGAAAAGGGGCTGGATGTATTGCTTTCAGCTTATGAGAAGTACAGGAGAGCAACCTCATCACCATGGACGTTGGATATTGTCGGAACTGGAAATAAAATCATATCGGCACTTGATGGCGTAAACGCGTTGGGTTTCGTGATGCCATCTGAGATGCCGCATGTGATGTCTAGGCACGCGGCATTGGTGTTGCCTAGTAAGTGGGAGCCTTGGGGAATAAGTGCGATGGAGGCAATGAGCGCGGGACTTGTCACGATAGCTTCTGATGCATGTGGATTCACGGATGATGCTGAGCCTACGATCAAGTTCCGTTCAGGCGATGTCGATGCTCTTTGCAATGCAATGATGCAAGTTCATTCGATGACCATGGAAGAGCGTGCGGCGGCAGGCGACAATGGACGGCGGCAGGCGGAGAAATATTCTGCCGCGAAATGGGCAGAGCGGTTTGAGTCCGTGATGGAGATGGTTGGCGCATGAGCATTGTTGCCGATTTCTGGGAAGAGCATTGCGTTGAATGCGGCGAACCGGCTTGCTACGCCAGTTGCGCGAAGTATGCGTCCGCAAGGACAGGACGCTGCAAGCGGTTTTCTTTTGATACCGGTGCTGGCATCCATGAATGGCGCACGGGAATGCGCACGATAGCGTTTCGTCCGTGGGGCAAGCTGGAATTGCTGTGGCATGGGCGAATGGCATCGCCCTTGACGCGGAAATTTCTGCTTTTGCTAAATGGACTTGTTGAGCCGGTTGCGCTGCTATTGGGGCGCGGCGCTTACAAGATTTGGCGTAGCGTTCGTTGGCGGCTTGGCAGGCTCTTGGCATGTCGGGCTGGATCACCTTCGGTTTGGAAGATTGATTGTGTGTCAGAACGAGATGAGATGCTTGTCGCATCGGTTGCCGCGGATTCAGGCGACGAAGTTTTCCGTCGCGAGATGCGGCTAAAGGCAGGCGAGCCGTTCTCTGTCGGATGGCGATTGCCAAGGGTAGATTGCGATGCGCTGTTCCGAATCTCAAGCTATGATGGCACGAGTGGCAAGGTTTGCTTTAGGGAGTTGGCGTTGACGGATGAAGCAGTGCCGATGGTAAAATGCGTTGCATGGGACCTAGATGGTACATTGTGGGACGGCATACTTGTCGAGGATGGAGTTGATGGCGTAAAGCCGAAAGCGGAAATGCTGGAAGTTGTCAGGCGACTCGATTCGTGCGGTATTGTCAATTCGGTTGTTAGCAAGAATGATGCGGAGGTTGCGATTGATGCGCTGAAGCGATTTGGCATTGAGGAATATTTCGTCTATCCGCAAATCGGTTGGGGTGCCAAGAGCGAGTCGGTAAAACGTTTAGCAAGGGAGATTAATATCGGATTGGACGCCATCGCGTTTATCGATGACACCGAACACGAACGCACTGAAGTCAAGGTGGAATGTCCTGAGGTTGAGGTGGTTGCACCAGAAGGCGTCGCGGCATTTGCAGACGCGATTTGCCAACGAGGTTCGCAATTGGGGTCGGAGCGACGCAAGATGTATCGGGACGAGATGGTTCGCGGCAATGCTGTTGCGGAGGAATTTGCTGGCGACGCGGCGGCGTTTCTTGCGGCGAGCAGGTTGGAGGTGGAACTAGTTGATGTGCAGGCGGGAGGAGATGTTGCCGCTAGGTGTCGCGAACTTTTGCAGAGAACCAATCAGCTTACGCTTACGGCGCACCGTTATGACGAGGCTGCATTTAACTCATTGCTGAGCGAGGCGACATGCAAGGCCGTACGAGCGCATGACAAGTATGGAGACTTCGGCATTGTAGGTTTTGTAGCGTGGACGCCAGACAGGCTTAGGGAGCTGGTGTTCAGTTGTCGCATTGCGAAGAAGGGTGTTGAGAGGCGAGTGCTGGATATGCTGCCGAAGGACCTTGCCGTCGATATGGTGGCGACAGAGAGGAACATGCCGATAAGAGAGATAGTGGACGAGTGGTTAGGGGGTAGGAGTTAGTAGCTAGTAGTTAGGGGTTAGTATGAGGAAGTTGGTAGGCTGGTTACGGTGGTGGATGCTTTAGCTGGGGCGAGACGTATGATCGTTAGGTAACTAAGAGGGAGATGGGATTAACCACGAAAGACACTAAATACACGAAAAGGGGAGGGCCGAGAAATGGAGTTGATTTATCCAGATGAGGTATATGCCATTCAAGGAGCAATATTTGAAGTGTATAAGAATGTTGGTACGGGCTTCTTGGAAGGTGTATATCAGGAATGCCTTGAGATTGAACTAGCGTCGCGAAATATTCCGTATGCGGCGCAGAAAGATATCAATATATGCTATAAAGGCACGATGCTATCTCAGAAATATCGAGCAGACATTGTCTGCTACGATAAGATTATTTTGGAACTTAAAGCTGTTAAGCAACTTTTGCCGGAGCATCATGCTCAATTGCATAACTATCTTAAAGCTACTAATATGCGATTAGGTCTTCTTGTAAACTTTTGCAATTACCCTGGCGTGGACATCAAACGGATCGCGCTTTGAGTATTTCGTGTGCTTCGTGTATTTCGTGGTTAATTAAGCATGAGGAAGTTGATAGGTTGGTTGCGGTGGTGGATGCTTTATCTGGGGCGAGACGTAGGATCGTTAGGTAGCTAAGAGGGAGTTGGGGGTTAACCACGAAAGACACTAAATACACGAAAAGGAGGAATATTTGAGGTGGTGGATGTCAAAAGGATTGCACTCTGAATATTTTGTGTGGTTCGTGTATTTCGTGGTTAATTAAGTATGAGGGAGTTAATAGGTTGGTTGGTTGCGGTGGTGGATGCTTTATCTGGGGCGAGACGTAGGATCGTTAGGTAGCTAAGAGGGAGTTGGGAGTTAACCACGAAAGACACTAAATACACGAAAAGGGGGAATATTTGAGGTGGTGGATGTTAAACGGATCGCGCTTTGAGTATTTCGTGTGCTTCGTGTATTTCGTGGTTAAATAAGTATGAGGAAGTTGATAGGCTGGTTGGTTGCGGTGGGATACGCATTGCTTGGGACGAGGCGGCGCGTAGTGCGGCGGCTCAAGGCTGGCGGCAAGTTGCCGGTGGTGGTTCATGCGCTGCCGGCGAAACAGTTGGATGCGATACTCGCCTGGCTGAAGCATCACGGAGTCCTTGATTCCTTGTGGCTCACATTTGACGATGGTTGGACTACACTCAAGGATAGCGTGCCTGTCCTTGAAAAATACAATGTTTCCGCAAAGGTGTTTATTGCGCCAGGAGAGACGTTGCGCGGCAATGTGTGGACGGAGGAGGCAAATCAGCGTGGCGTTCCGGCTTCAACTTGGCGTAGTTGGTATTCTCTCTCCGAACATGACCGCAACACCAAACTCTCTACATGCTCTACCTGTTCTACATGGTTAAATACATTGCTCAACAAAGATGAGGTGATAGAATTATCTCGCCATCCCCTGATCTCCATCGAGAATCATACATGGAGTCATCTGTCCGCTCCGCACCGGCCGATGGATGAAGTCGTTGCGGAGGTCGTCAAGACACAGGAGACATTGACGGAGTGGACTGGTCGCAAGCCTGAATTGTTGGCATGGCCGTTCGGACGAGGAACACCGGAATTGGATTCAAAGATGGAATCGCTAGGCCTCAAGACCGTCTATACGCGGCAAGGCTATGAGATTGGTCCGTGCCGGAACATGGCTTTGGCGGATATGTCTTTTCAGGAAAACCTTGGCCGCGTTCTCGGCGCATGGCCGAAGGTTGGTGAAACGTTGTGAGCAAGATACTCCACATAGTTCCAGGTACGAGCGACGTTGCCAACGGCATGGCCGTGGTGGCGCGTTTTCTTGCCAAGGAGCAGGGCGATGCCGAGGTTGTCGATCTGAACCACAAGACACACAAAATACACGAAAAGGATGCTGAGGAAGTTTGGGTGCACGGCATGTGGCTACCGAAAGAGTGGGCGGCGTGCTGGAAGACACTGAGAGCGGGGAAGCGGCTTGTGCGGATGACGCATGGCAGTCTGAGCCCGGTATATTTGAAGATGCAGAGTCCGTGGATGAAGCGGATTGTCGGGCCGGTGGAGAAGTATTTTCTGCGAAAGGCATCGCGCATCGTCGCAACGTGCGAAGCGGAGAAGGAGTGGATCGAGGCGTACATGGGCGGGCGGTGTTCGGCGGTTGAGGTAACTGACATAAAGAGGTTTTTTGATTTTGGCCATGTAGAACAGGTAGGGACATGTAGAGAGGGAGAGAGTGGGAGACGTGTAGATGGAGGACTGCATGTATTGTATCTTGGGCGAAGGCATCCGTTGAAAGGCGTTGAGTATCTTGAAACTGCGCTGGGAAAATGTGGAAATGTGAAATTGTGGAAATATGGAAATATGGAAATACCCAATGGGGAAAAGGAGGGCATTGTCTTTAGGGTTGAAAGCGAAGTGTGCGGCGAGGAGAAGGAAAAGATCTGGGATTGGTGCGATGTGTTGGTGCTGCCGACGTTGAGCGAGAACTTTGGGCTTGTCGTAGCGGAGGCGCTGGAGCGCGGCAAACGAGTAATCACCACCGATGGTGCGCCTGCCTGGAACCACGAAATACACGAAACACACGAAAAGGGAGTGTGGTGCGGATATGGTGGGAGGCTGATTTATCTGAAGGGATATCGCGATGGAAATCCAGAGTTTCGTGTTGAATTATTGAAGGGTGCGATATTGACCATTGTCGAATAAAATAGTAAACTCTTCATCACTTAATGAAAATTTCGCTTATAACTGCGTGCTACAACAGCGCAGGCACGATACAGTCTGCTATTTAGAGCGTCCTTAAATAAGTTTGACAGGATTAACAAGATTTACAGGATTAAAGCACTCCATTGACTTCTGTGAAGAAAAGATGATACAATATGCGCGTTGCTTGTAAGGCAACAATCGTTGCTTTGAGGGCAGCGGCGGAGGACGAGATGATACTAGATACGCTTTTAGGGTCAAAGGGCAAGGTTGCCTTGCTGACTACGTTGCTTGACGGCAGGCAGCGAAGGGCGCATATTCGCGAACTCGCAAGAAATTCCGGCTTGAGTGCGCCGAGTTTGATGCGCGAAGCTAAATCATTGGTGAAGATCGGACTTTTGCTGGAGGAGAGAGACGGAAACCGCGTAGATTACCTTGCCAATGTCGATTCTCCATTATATGCGCCTTTGTCGGAATTGATAGGTAAGACTGCTGGCCCGGAGAACGCCCTGAAGGAATCTTTTGCCGATAGCGACAATGACGTTGTATTCATCTATGGTTCACGCGCAAAAGGGAATGAGCGTGCGGATAGCGACTACGATGTGTTCGTGATCGGCAGGGAAGGGTTGCGGAAGATATCGGCGAGAACTGGTGATGTTGCGGCCAAGGTTGGCATAGAGGTCAATCCTTACGTCATAGCCCCAGAGGAATTTAATCGGCGTGTTTCGGTTGGCGATCATTTTCTTGGAGAGGTCATGTCCTCGCCAAAGATATTCTTGAAGGGAGACGAGCATGAGCTTGCAAGACTGGCATAAGTTTTGCTGGCTGAAGCCGCACAAGACCAGCTTTCAGGAGCTGAGCAATTTGCTTGCGATTGCAGATAGGGACATTGCCGATGCGGAGTCCGAGACTCTATCTGCGGATTGGCGATTTGGTATTGCGTATAATGCAGCTTTGAAGCTCTGTACAATGATGTTGTATGATGCTGGATTCATGCCGGAGAAGAATCTTGCCCACTACAGAACATTGCTGTCTTTGCAATATACGATTGGGGAACACAGGAAGGATGATGCGAAGTATCTTGATGCCTGCCGGATAAAGCGAAACCATGTTGAATATGATTATGTCAACGGTGCTAGTGAGACGGAGGCTCAGGAATTGGTGGATTTCGTACGGGGCCTTCGTGCGGAAGTTGTTGGCAAGCTGAGGAATAAGTACTCTGACCTTGGACTTCAAGTTGAAGACCCACCGGAGATGTGAAGTGAAGATTTCGCTTATAACTGCGTGCTACAACAGCGCGAAGACGATCAAGACGGCAATGGATAGCGTCTTGTCTCAGAAGGGCGTCGAGGTCGAGTACATCGTCGTTGACGGAGGTTCGACGGATGGGACGGTCGAGGAAATTGAGAATGTAAAACGTAAAGTGGAAAGTGTAGAGTGGGGAACTGGGAACGGGGAACGGGGAACTGGGAACGGGGAACGGGGAACTGGGAACGGGGAGTGGTTAACCTTTAAGTGGATTTCTGAGCGTGACCGTGGAATGTATGACGCCATCAACAAGGGAATCAAGATGGCGACGGGTGACATCGTCGGAATCTTGAATGCAGATGACGTACTGGCAAGTGACGATACGCTTGCGCATGTTGCTTCCGCATTTGAGCAAAAGGAGTCTCCCGTTCCCCGCTTGCCAGCCGTAGCCTTGACGAAGGGTGGTTCCCCGTTCCCTGTTCCCCAGCGCATAGATGCGCTTTACGCGGACATAAGGTTTGTGAGGGAAGGTGAGTCGGTTGAGGCGTTGCGAGGAGCGAAGTCCGTTCGATATTGCTCTGCGGCGAAGTGGAGGCCGTGGATGTTCCGGTTCGCCGCGATGGTTCCGCATCCATCGTTCTACGTCCGGCGAGAGTGTTTCGAACGCCTTGGTGGCTATTCGCTGGACTATCGGATCTGTGCCGACTTTGAACTAGAACTGCGATATCTTGGGTTGGCGAAACTCAAGGCGGCGTATCTGCCAGAGTGCGTTGTCGTGATGCGCATGGGCGGCGCTTCCACGGCCGGGTGGCGATCAAACGTGGAAATCAACCGCGAGGATCTGCGTGCATTGCGTGCTCATGGCGTGTGGTCGTGTCTGCCGCTCATATATCTCAAGTACCTGTTCAAGATCTGGGGATTTGTGTTCAAGAGGAGTTAGAGATGACTGTGAAAAAGTTGTTGGCGTTGGTTGCGTTTTCTGCGACTACCATGTGTGCCATCGCGTCGATGGAGCGCGCAGATTTTGTAACCGGCGAAGGGACGAACGGTTGGACGCTTTCCGCCAATGAATACGTTTCGCCGACGTACTCTAGCGCAGTGGACAGCATCTCCCTAAAATATTCCGGTAGCGGCGAAGGCTCTGCGACGGTGTATGCCGCGGCGCATCAGAACAGCGCGACAAGTCAAGTCGCCACTCTCACGGCGGTGTCTTCCGCCGCGACGTTCGATTTCTCGGAGACGACGGATTTCCGCTCATTCAAGATCAAAACGAGTGGCGATTGGAGTCTTGCGTCCTTTGTCGCCAATGTTGCGGCAGCTTTCCTTGCCGCGCCTTCAAATGTCGTCGCGACGGCCATCACGACTGATTCACTAGAAGTTTCGTGGGATGCTGTCGAAAGCGCAAAAGGCTACGCCGTTTCCATCTGGACGAACAAGATTGTCGGTGCATCGAATGGGACGGAGGTGTGGGCTGATGATTTCTCAAAAGCCGTTGCTGGCAGCACAAGTGCAAAGGCGGTGGACTCGAGCACCTTCAATGTATCATATTCTGACACGACATACTGGGAGTGCAACGAATACGTCTATCCGTCCACGACCAGTGGCGCGATTCGTATTGGCGCTTCTGATAGAAGCAAAGCAGGCATTCTTATGTCTCCTCACCTTCCCGGTGGAGATTGGCATCTCCAAATGCGTGCGTGGCGGCATTCGAAGGACGATGGCACCGACATGCCGATTTATCGCAATTCAAGCGGTGTCACCAGTCTTGTTCAGGTGGTCTCTTTTGCCAAAGGCCCTGGCGAGCCGGAAGATTTCCTGATTGAGCTTCCAAGCCTTGTTGAGGGAGACCATTTGATGTTCTGTTCGTTTACTAACAAAAGCCCTCGCGTCATCCTTGACCGTGTTGCACTTGTCTCCGGTTATTCGGAAGGCGTTTCTACGCCCGATGTCTTTCGTGAGATTTCGGTTGGCGCGGCGACATCTTGCACAGTTGAGAACCTTCCGCAGTCCGTTCCGGTGTTTGTCGGTGTGACGGCTGCCGGTTCGCATGGCGTTTCTTCTGCGGTTTCTGAAGGTGTTGCGGTCGATCTTGCACATCCACCTCCGCGCGCCTTGTTGAATGCGCTTCCGCTGTCAGAACTTGCGGATGGCGTTTATTTGCAGG
>Ga0310696_10000229_pt1 | contig 95183 bp, 83 predicted proteins | sample AusTroGonzalo_MG_4_FD_203885 | JGI IMG/M metagenome (GOLD analysis project Ga0310696, IMG submission 203885) | Bovine rumen microbial communities from tropical cattle in Woodstock, Queensland, Australia - Gonzalo_02 (v2) (version 2) | ecosystem: Host-associated > Mammals > Digestive system >...
CAGCGCCGTCGTCAGCCGCAGTGCGCCATTCTCGCCCAGCGGGATGATCGTCTGCACCGAGCCCTTGCCGAAGGACCGCGTGCCCAGCACCGTCGCCCGGCGTTGATCCTGCAGCGCTCCGGCAACGATTTCAGCCGCGCTGGCGGAACCGCCATTGATCAGGACGATCATCGGCTTGCCGTTGATCAGATCGCCCGGACGGGCATCGAAGCGGGTTATGTCCTGCGGATCGCGGGCGCGGGTCGAGACGATCTCACCCTTGTCGAGGAAGGCATCGGAGACGGCAACCGCCTGGTCCAGCAGGCCACCCGGATTGAGGCGAAGATCCAGCACGAAGCCCTTGAGCTTGTCGGCGGGAACCTTGCTCTGGATGTCCTTGATCGCCTTCTGCAAATCTTCGTAGGTCTGTTCGGTGAAGGAAATGACCCTGACATAACCGACATCGTTCTCGACGCGGTATTTGACGGCCTTTACCTTGACCACGTCGCGCACGACGGTCAGCTTGATCGGCTTGTCGGCGCCCTGACGGATCAGCGTCAGCTCGATGGGCGTGTTGACATCGCCGCGCATCTTGTCGACCGCATCGTTCAGCGACAGGCCGCGGACATCGGTTCCGTCGATCTGCGAGATATAATCGCCGGCAAGAACACCCGCCTTGAATGCGGGGCCATCTTCCGTTGGCGTGATCACCTTCAACAACTGGTTTTCCATGGTGACTTCAATGCCAAGGCCGCCAAACTCACCCTTGGTCTGCACCGACATTTCCTTCGCCTGTTCGGCGTTCATATAGGACGAATGCGGATCAAGCGATGTCAGCATGCCGTTGATGGCGCTTTCGATCAGCTTCTGGTCATCCGGCGGCGTGACATACTGGTTGCGCACCCGCTCGAAGACTTCGCCGAAAAGCGACAACTGCTTGTATGTGTCAGTGCCCGCAGCTTCCGCGGCGGTTATATGCAGCCCGCCCTGCACAGCCACCATTGCCGTTGCACCCAAAAGGGCTCCGGCCATGAGAAGCGTTAACCTGCGTACCATTTGCATTCCTTCCAGAAAATCTGCCTACCCCAAAATGTGGTAACAGGATAATTATATGCCAACCAAGGCAGGATTAACACGACCAGAATATGACCGACACATACTGTGATCCATAATGCTACACTGCCGCTTCCGGTAAATTACACAAGAGCCGTTCGCGTGGCTTTTTGGCCCGAGCGAAACATATTTCGCTTGCTCCTATAGCCACTCGAGGATGCAGATTGACACCCGATTGTCAAACGGCAGCCGCGCATTGACGCCCTCGAACGACGAGCGGCATGCAAATTCCGGTTGCAGAGCGGTGCGCGATGCAGAACAGCAGCAGTGAATTGGACCATATCCTGGCAAAGCGCCACCAACTGCGCCTGAACACAGCGCAGGAGCTCGCGCGAATCCAGAAGGCGCATCGCCAGATCCGCAACCCGCATGCGCCGTCCGGTCTTCGCCTTCAGCGGTGGCTGCAGGCGTGCCTGCGCTTCACGGAGGTCAGGGCCTGTGCGCATCTGGTTGCCATATTGAACTGGTGTTCCCTGCGCCTCATCTGGTTCGCGCTGCCCCGGCTGGCCACCGGCCGCCTGGCAAAGCGGCGTGCCCGATCCCTGTGGCGGGTCATCGGGAAACTCAACCGGATTGGCATGGGAATTGTGCGCTGGCAACTGCGCCGCCACGGGTGAAACAGCCGCAGCCGATCCGGCGATCCGCGCAATTTCTTCCGCTGCCCATTTTCCGTCATGACACTGTCATGATCGTCCTTCTTAAGTCCCTTGCAAATGCTTCGGCAACGATGGCAGAGTACCGCGAATAGCGTCCTTTATTCATTGCATTCAAGCCATTAGGGGCCCGGTTCATGGCGTTTCATAAATATACACCGCCTGCCATCGGTCGCTCGATGTGGCTGAGCATGTGGGACCTGATGGCTTTGCTTTTGGTGATCGGCGCCATCGTGCTGATCGCCTATGGCGCTCGCGTGACCACGGTTCCGCTGTCGACGCTTGAAGCCGCCCCGCTTTCCCTTGATCCATCCAATCTGCCGGTTTACGCGCTCCGCACCATGCTGCGCATGCTCCTGGCCATTGCCCTGTCGCTCGTCTTCACCTTCATCTATGCCGCAGCCGCCGCCAAGAGCCGGCGTGCCGAGATGGTGCTGGTTCCCATTCTCGATATTCTCCAGTCCGTGCCGATCCTCGGCTTCTTGACCTTCACCGTCACCTTCTTCCTCAACCTGTTTCCGGGCAGTGTCCTTGGCGCCGAACTGGCATCCGTGTTTGCCATCTTCACCAGCCAGGCCTGGAACATGACGTTCAGCATGTATCAATCCATGCGCAACGAGCCGAAAGACCTGGAGGAGGCAACGCAGAGCTTCCACCTGACGGGCTGGCAGCGGTTCTGGCGGCTGGACGTTCCGTTTGCGATGCCCGGTCTTGTCTGGAACACCATGATGTCGATGTCGGGAGGCTGGTTCTTCGTCGTGGCGTCGGAGGCGATCACCGTCGGCGACACCACCGTCACCCTGCCGGGTGTCGGCTCCTACGTTGCGCTGGCCATCAAGGAGCAGAACATCATGGCAATCTTCTATGCCACGATGGCGATGCTCGCCGTCATCCTGCTCTACGATCAGTTCCTGTTCCGGCCTCTCGTGGCCTGGGCCGACAAGTTCCGCTTTGAAACGACCTCGTCGGAAACGGTTCCAAGCTCCTGGATGCTGGACCTGTTTCGCCGGGCCCGGATCACACGCCTGCTCGCCGCCCCGGTCGCCTTTCTTTCCCGTCTGGTCTGGAACCTGCGTTTGCCGGCGCTGCCGACATTCGGCTCGGGTGAGGCAAAGCCCGCGACGTCACGCCTTCTCGACCGGCTCTGGCTTGCCTTCATTGTTCTTGCCGCAGGCTATGCGGCCTATATCAGCATCATCTATCTCAAGGCCAATATTGCCTGGTCCGATGTGGCGACCGCCGTCGGCAACGGGTTCATCACCCTGTTGAGGGTGACCGTTCTGATGATACTCGCGACACTTGTCTGGGTGCCAGTCGGGGTGTGGATCGGACTGCGGCCGAAACTGGCGCAGAAAGTCCAGCCACTTGCCCAGTTTCTCGCCGCATTTCCCGCCAACATCGCATTCCCCGCCTTTGTCGTGCTGATCGTGCATTTCGGTCTCAACGCCAATATCTGGCTCAGCCCGCTGATGATCCTCGGCACGCAGTGGTACATTCTCTTCAATGTCATTGCCGGGGCCAGCGCCTTTCCCAGCGATCTCAAGGAAGCCGCGAACAGCTTTCATCTCCGTGGCTGGCGCTGGTGGTTCAAAGTCATTCTCCCCGGCATTTTCCCCTATTACATCACCGGCGCGATCACGGCCTCCGGCGGTGCGTGGAATGCCAGCATCGTTGCCGAAGTGGCCAGCTGGGGTGACACGCAACTGACGACACCGGGGCTTGGATCGTACATCGCCAATGCCACCACGGCGGGCGATTTCCCGCGTGTCGTGCTTGGCATCGCCGTCATGTGCATCTTTGTAACGCTGTTCAATCGCCTGTTCTGGCGCCCGCTTTACGCTTTTGGCGAGCGGCGCCTTCGTCTCGGTTAGTGCCGGATTATCGGATCAAAGGAATGTTCAATGCTTGATCAAGCTGACAAAAACCTGCTCGTCGACATCCGCAATGTTTCCCGGTCCTTCAAGAAAGGCAGCGGCAACGATGTCATGGTGCTCGACGATGTCGACCTGAACATCAGGGAGGGCGAGATCGTCGGGTTGCTCGGCCGCTCCGGCTCGGGAAAGTCGACGCTGCTGCGGATCATCGCCGGCCTGATCGCGCCGTCCTCCGGCGAAGCAAAGTGCCGCGGTTCCGTCATCCAGGGGCCGCCCCTCGGCATTTCCATGGTGTTTCAGTCCTTTGCGCTTTTTCCCTGGCTGACAGTCCTGCAGAACGTGGAGCTTGGTCTTGAAGCGCAGGATGTCGACCGGTCGGAGCGACGCAAGCGTGCGCTCGCGGCCATCGATCTCATCGGCCTGGACGGGTTCGAAAACGCCTATCCCAAAGAACTGTCCGGCGGCATGCGCCAGCGCGTCGGTTTTGCCCGGGCGCTGGTGGTGCATCCCGACCTGCTGCTGATGGACGAACCCTTCTCGGCCCTTGATGTCCTCACCGCGGAGACCCTGCGCACCGACATGATCGATCTGTGGATCGAGGGGCGCCTGCCGATCAAATCGGTGCTGATCGTGACTCACAACATCGAAGAAGCGGTGCTGATGTGTGACCGCATCCTGATTTTCTCGTCCAATCCCGGCCGGGTAGCGCAGGAACTCAGGGTCGATCTTCCCCATCCGCGCAATCGCCTCGATCCGGTCTTCCGGCAGCTTGTCGACAATATCTATGCCCGCATGACCCAGCGTACCGAGCCTCGCCTGCCATCCGTGGAAGGTATTCCGGGTACGGGAATGGGCATGATTTTGAACCCGGTTTCGACCAATATCCTGGCTGGCCTGATCGAGTCTCTGGCGGGCGAACCGTATAATGGGCGCGCCGACCTGCCTGTTCTTGCCGGTACGCTGCAGATGGAGGCCGACGAGCTGTTTCATCTCGGCGAAGCCCTGCAGCTCCTGCGCTTTGCCCATCTGAACGAGGGCGACCTCGTCCTGACCGACGCCGGCATGCGGTTCGCCCATCTCGATACCGATGCACGCAAGAAGGTTTTCGCGGAACACCTCGTCACCTATGTTCCGCTCGTCGGCCTTATCAGACGCGTGCTTGACGAGCGGCCGACGCATGCGGCTCCGGCAGCCCGTTTCCGCAACGAGCTTGAGGACTTCATGAGCGAAGATTATGCGGATGAGACATTGAAGACGGTGGTGTCCTGGGCGCGCTATGCCGAGCTGTTTGCCTATGACGAGCAGGCCGAGCTTTTCAGCCTGGAAAACCCCCAGTAGCGGTTAATCCGCGGAAGATCGACATTTATGGGAGTTGGGGCCGATTTGGCGGCGAACCGGCCTTCGCACGCTTCAAGATCAGTATGGCAATGAACCCGCACGCCACGACGCCGAGCAGAATCGCACTCGGCGCTTCAATGCCAAACAGCGACGCAATACCAAAAAGCAGCAAGAGTCCCAGCAAAGCCAGACCGGCGGTCCGCTCGGCCCGCCATTGATAGCGGCAAGCGCCCCAGAGGACACCCATGCCGACGGCAAGTGCCAGCACGCCGATAATCATTGAGCTCAAGACTTCTGAAAACTCTGCCACTGCGATCCTGCCGATTGTGCGCTTTAAATTTCACGCGCTTCTAGTGCTTTATACTACATCACAAGTTGCGGCTTATTAAAGTCGCAGCCGCGTCAATTGCGTGGCGGACGGTACCGGGCAACCGTGACATTTGGCGCTGCTGTTTTCTGTTGTTTCAGCGGCTCCAGACGTGCGTGGCGACTACACTTGCAGCGCATTTGCATGTAGCCTCCGCAACGGTCGAAGCAATCGATCGACATCCATCACCCAGATCGAGGGAAACACTTTATGAGTGGCGTATGCACGCAAGGGGTAGATACCGGCTTTGTGGCTTTGGGCACCGCCAAGGTCGCCGTGCTGGGCGTGGTTCAGGGCATTACGGAATTGCTGCCGATATCATCCACCGCGCATATGCGGCTGGTTCCGGCACTTCTCGGCTGGCAGGATCCCGGATCGGCTTTTTCGGCGGCGATGCAGCTGGCCGCGTTGACGGCGGTCATCTGCTATTTCCGGCGCGATATCTACGCCATAACCGGCGGATCGCTCAGCGCGATCAGGACGGGCGACTGGATGTCGCCCAAGCTGCGCATGGCTATCGGCATCGTGCTCGGCACCGTGCCGATCGTCATCGCCGGCCTGCTTCTGGCGCCGGTTCTCAATGCCTGCGACAGTCCGTTGCGGACCTTGCCGGTCATCGGCTTTTCCTGCCTCGTCATGGGTGTTCTGCTCGCGGTTGCCGAATGGGTATGCCAGCATAAACGTCCAGCGGACAGCATGCGGCTGCGCGATGCGCTTATCGTCGGCGTCGCGCAGGTCGGTGCCCTGATCCCCGGCGTTTCACGCTCCGGCTCGACCCTGACGGCGGCCCTGTTTCGCGATTTCACGCGGCAGGACGCCGCGCGCTTTTCCTTTCTGCTCGGCATTCCGGCTATCGCGCTGGCAGGCCTGCATGAACTTGTTGTCCTGGCCCGCGCTCATCTTCCCTTTGAAGGCTGGATGATCCTGCTCGTCGGACTTGTCATCGGATCGCTGTCATCCTTCGCAGCCCTGTGGGGCTTAATGCGCATTCTGGAGCGTTTTTCAACGCTGCCCTTCATCTGCTACCGGATTCTGCTCGGCCTGGTGATCCTCTGGATCTCATACGCCTGACAGACCTTCGGTGAAAGAACGGGAAGACGGGCGATAAACAGGGCGCTGTCCTGTTTATCGCCCGGTGCGTCACGCTACATTGTCGTCGTCGGTATCGCTGTCCTGTGCATCGTCATAGGCGTCGTCGAGACGGTCCATTTCGGCGTAATCGTTCTGCGTGCCGGTGCTCTTGTCATCGTTGTAGTAGTTGTTGATGACCGTCTCGCCGGCTTGCGGCACAGTGCCGGTTCCGCCGCCCGAGCCGCCAAACAACGAATTGCCGCCCATCATGTTCTTGATGCCCTCGAACATGAGCGCGCCGCCGGCCACACCGGCTGCCGTGGTCAATGCACCTTGCAGAAAGCCGCCGCCTTGGGCCTGCGGCGGGGCTGCCCAGCGCCCGGCCTGAGGTGGCTGTCCCTGTGCTGCATACGCGTCCTGGGGTGCTGCCCCGCCACCGCCCCACGGTCCGCTGAACCGGCCGGGAGAAGGCTGGGACGGCTGCGCACTTTGGGAACTGCCGAAGATCGAACCCAGCAAGCCGCCCGACTGTGGTTGCGGGGGCGGGGTATTCTGCAAATCCTTCACTTGCGCTTCCAGTGCCTGGATGCGCTCGTTACATGCGTTCAGGCCATGTTCCTGGACGATGACGGCCTGAGCCAGGAGATAGGGGGCCGAAGGCTGGCTCTTGATCTGGTCCAGAATGAAGCGCTCGGCTTCCGGGTCCCGGGGCGTATCGGCTGCCTGCCTTGTACGGTCAAAGAGGCCACTGAGAAGTTTCTGTTCATCGGCATTCATTTTCACTCACCTCCTTTAGGGGAAATGTGACTTCGATCCAGATTCATGGCATTTAGATGGCCTTAACAAAATGTAATTTTGCAAGCATAGCGGCCTTCCCGCCAATGTTTTTAGCCGCATAAATGGCTGCAGCGCCGGAAAAGCCGAAGCGCTCCCGGTCACGCCATCCGGCGTTTCGTCCCCTAGAACGAGTTCACAATCGGGCCGGTCTGCATCCGCGCGATCATCGTATGGGCGTGATAGTGCATCGCGCATTTTATCGCGTAGATCTGCATTACCACCGGCGAGCGGCGGCGCTTCAACATGGCCCATATCCGCCGGCGGTAGGTGCGGCGCAGCTCCTTGTCGGGAACCTGCCGCATCAGGCGCAGAAAGATGCCGACGGCTTCGAGCATCCATTCGGCATTGAGCTTTGCAAATTGCAAGGGATGGCGGCGCAGATGGCGCAGCCGCGTCTGTTCCGGTTCGATGCGTTCATCCAGATAAAGCGCATCGAGCCGGTCGAAATAGGCTTGGGGATTGTGAAGATCCTGCATGACCGCGAGATAGCCGTCGCGCAGTGCCTCGCGGCTGAGGTTGAGCGGAATGACATTGGTGCCAAAGGGCTGCTGATCCTCGGGATCAAGCCGCCCCTCCTTGAGCAATCGCGTATAGAGCGGCGTCTTCGGTATGGCCGCCAGCATGCCAACCATGGCGTTGACGATCCGCGCTTCCTTGATAAAGGCGCGCTGCGCGTCGAAAATCGAGGCATCGTCGCTGTCGAAACCGAGGATCATGCCGCACCACACTTCCATGCCTGAGCGCTGGATGGTGTGCACCTTTTCCAGCATGGTGGCGCCCTTGCGCAGATTCTGCAGCTTTTTTGTCTCCCGCAGTGCTGCCTCGTTCGGGGTTTCAATGCCGATGAAGACCACGCGAATGTTGGTATCGACCATCAATTGCATCAGTTCCGGATCATCCGCCAGATCAATGGAGGCTTCGGTCACGAAGGTCATGGGATAATTGTGCGCGACCTGCCAGGCGATGACCTCGCGCAGCACTTCCTTTATCGCCTTCTTGTTGCCGATGAGGTTATCATCGACAATGAAGGCGGTATCCATGCCTGTCGCCAGCAATGCCTCCACTTCGGCCAGAATCTGTTGACCCGTCTTGATGCGGGGCTTGCGCCCAAAGACAACGATGATATCGCAGAACTCGCAGGTAAACGGGCAGCCCCGGGAGAACTGGATGCTTCCCACCGCATAATCGTCCATTTTCAGGAGATCAAAGCGCGGCACCGGAACCGTGCTCATATCTGTCTTGTCAGCCTGCTCGTACCGGCGTGAATGCCGGTGTTCCGCCCATTCGGTCAGGAATTGCGGCCAGGTTTCTTCGGCTTCACCAATGAACGCCACATCAGCGAGATCGGCGAAATAGTTCTCCTGGACGGTGATCCATGGGCCTCCGACCACGACAAAACAGCCCCGTCGCTTCAATTCCGTGATGATTTCCTTCATGCGGAAGCGCTGCACGATCATACCGGTAACCCCGACAATGTCGGCGCTGGCACACAGATCGTAGTCGATGTCTTCCACGTTCTCATCGATGAGCGTGACCGTGTGTTCGGCAGGGGTCAGGGCCGCCAGCAAAGGCAGGCAGGCCACAGGAAGGTTGGCTTTTGCGTCGAATATGGGCAGGGCATGTTCCAGCCCCCAGTAAGAAGCTTCAAAACGCGGATTAATCAGCACGATATGGGGCATTGCAGTCACCCTTTTTGTTTGCTGTTAAAATGCTATATGTCTGTCCCGTTCCCGCTTGCGAATGGTATGCCTGTCCTTGAGGCCGATCCCTGCGACGTCATCGCCTTGAGAAAAAACCTGTTCCCGTCTGTATACTCCCCAATATTGGCCAATGATATCTCCAACTATCGGCCAAAATATGATGCGGCGAATAGTAAATTCATTGGCGGGCTCAGCTCCGGACACCGCTCCTCTGGCGCATGAACCAGCGGATGCTGCCGGCAACCGCAAAGGCAAGCAGCGGCCATGCGGCCCAGAACGTCCCGCTCCAGGTGATAAGGTTGATGCCGAGGAGGACGAACCCGACCATCGCCAGCATGGCGACGAACCGGTCAAGGCGGGTGGTCCGCACCCACAGACCGAAAGCAAGAGCAGCAAAGGCCAGGAGAGGCCATGCAGCCCAGAAATAGCCACTCCATGTGAGAAAATTGATGGCGGCAATCCCGGCGGCGATGGTTGCCAGCACACCGAACCGCCCTCTCCTGAACGGCAAAGGCTCCGGGTGTGCCTGCGTTTGGGTTCGCCGCAAATGGTCATGATGCGGCGGCGGCCCGGATTGCAGGGAAGGCCGCTGCGGACCAGATCCTCGGTCTTCTCCGATACGCACGGCATAGCTGGCTATACCGCCTTCAATGTTCTTGAGCGAAAGCTCGCCGAGATAGTCAAACCCGACGGTCAGCTTGTTGCGGACCTGATCGAAAACCGTGCTTGAAATCACGATGCCGCCGGGAGGGGCAGAGGCCTGCAACCGCGCGGCGACATTCACCCCGTCGCCATAGATATCGTCGCCTTCGGCAATGACATCCCCGAGATTGATACCGATGCGGAAAAGCATGCGGGCATCGTTCAAACGTTTGGCGTTATAACCGGCAAGCTCGTTCTGCACATCGATTGCCGCGCGCACCGCCTCGACGACGCTGGAAAACTCGGCAATCAGCCCATCGCCCCATGTGTTGATGACCCGGCCGGCATGCGCTTCGATCAAACGTCTCATCGCATCGCGGTACTGGTTGAGCGTATCGAGCGTCCGCTCTTCGTCCACTTGCATGAGACGGGTGTAGTCCTGAACATCCGCAGAGAAAATCGTGGTGAGCTTGCGACGCGTTTCAGACATGGTCTTCATTTTCCCGGTTCCTGGCTCTGGCAAGAAATCCATCCGACGTCGGCGGAGAATATAGCGTGTCGCTGAATGTGGGAAGCACCTGCCGGGGCAGGAGAACAAATATCGAGACCTGCCGTTCGAACAGCGTTTCGCAATGGGCTTGACATAGTATTTTTATTACTAGTATATATATGACTATGAAAACAATCAAACGCTCCCCGATCGCCCTCGCAATCCTCGCCATGCTGTATGAGGCACCCATGCATCCCTACCGCATGCAACAGCTCATCAAGGAGCGCGGCAAGGATGAAGTCATCAATGTCGCCCAGCGCGCCAGTCTCTATCAGACGGTCAACCGGCTGGAACGGGAGGGATTGATTGCCTCGCAGGGCACCTCCCGCGAGGAGAACCGGCCCGAACGCACCGTCTATGAGCTCAGCCCGGCCGGGCGCGCAATCATGCTGCAATGGATGCGGGAAATCCTTTCCACGCCATCACAGGAATTCCCGGATTTTCCCGCGGCGATCTCGTTTCTGCCGCTCCTGACGCCCGATGACGCCCGGCTGCAGCTCGAGCAGCGCGCCGTCGCGCTGCAGGCGGAAATCGACCGGATCGAACAGAATTTGCGCCATGCAATCGCGATGCCGGTGCCCCGTCTCTTTCTCCTGGAAATGGAATATCTGAGCGCAACCTATGGCACGCAGCTTGCTTGGGTACGCGCCATCACCGCCGACCTTCAGTCCGGCAAACTGACCTGGAGCGAAGCCTGGCTTCGCCAGATTGCAATGGAACTTTCCCAGCCCAGCGAACACACGTCTTCCTAGCGAAAGGCCGAGACCATGAAAACGAATACCTTGCAGGTGATCATCATCGGCGCGGGGACCGGAGGACTTTGCCTTGCGCATGGTCTCAAGCGGGCCGGCATCGGTGTCCGGGTGTATGAACGCGACCGCACGCGACGCGATGGCCTGCATGGCTATCGCGTCGGCATCAGCCCTGCGGGAAGCCAGGCGCTCAAGAGCTGCCTGCCGCCAGAGCTTTTTGATCTCTTTGTTGCCACCTGCGCGCGGGCACCCCGCCATTTCAACATGCTGACGGAAAACATGTCCGAGCTGATATCCATGCCGGTACCCGGCAGCGATGATCCGGTCGACAGCGAAAAATCGGTCAGCCGCATGACACTGCGCCAAGTCCTGCTCACCGGGCTCGAGGATTGTGTCGTGTTCGACAAGACATTCTTGAGCTACCGGAACAATGAAGACGGCACGGTTACCGCCGTCTTCGATGACGGTTCAACGGATACGGGCATCGCATCCATCGGCGGCAAGGTTGCGCTCACACCCGAAACCAGAGCGCTTCTTCCGGACAAGGTTTTTCACGGCATATCGATGATCATGGCACCGAAGGGCTATGGCGCCATTCTTCACGTCATGGAGTTCAAATGGGACAATGACGGCGTGAAGCACGGAGTCGGCGGCAATGATGCCGACCTGATTACAGAATGGCCCGGACTGCTTTTCGACAACACCCGCGATTACATCATGTGGGGTGTCTGGGGTGCGCGCAAGAACCTGCCGGAGGATCCCGCGTCCCTTCCCGGCCCCGACCTTGCCAGGATCGCCATGAAGATGACCCGGGACTGGCATCCCGACCTGCGCCGCCTGATCGCGCTTTCCGATCCAACCACCATCTTTCGCGTCAATATCCGCACGTCGGTTCCGGTTTCCCCGTGGCAATCGTCGAATGTGACGCTGCTCGGCGATGCCATACACACCATGACGCCCGGACGCGGCGTCGGTGCCAATACCGCCATGCGGGATGCTTCCTTGCTGTGCAGGCGGCTCACCGAGGTGCGCGACGGCGTCAGGCCGCTGGTGGAAGCCCTGCACGCCTACGAAGCTGAAATGCTGGAATACAGCGCGCGGGCAGTGCTCGAGTCACGCAAGCAGATGGACGCAAACGGCCTCAGCCACAGGCCGGTGCTCGGCCGCATCCAGCTGGCGGTCATGCGTGGCGCATTGCGCATCATCAATGCCGTCCCGGCTCTCAAGCGCCGCATGACTGACTCCGAAACCCGCCTGCGCAAAATCGACAACAAGCATGAATTTACGGCTTAGACGGGGTCGCTTGCCGGGGATGGAGGCCAGCGTTTCAGCGCATCCATTCCTGCCTGCGTCAGGGCATAGACGCCCCTGTCGACGCGCTCGAACCATCCGTAGACATTGCCGCGCAGTATCTGCGGAGCATTGGGGGCAACGGCGCGCAGATCGCGCGGCCGCAAATGACCGCGCTGCAGCGCCTCGGCACAGGCAAGCGCCTGCTGGCGGTACGCCGTCATGATCGGCGTGCGGGAACCGCCGCCCGATGTCGGATCGCCCTTGCGGCGCCGGTGCTCCGCAACCAATCGCGAACGCTTGCGCGTATTGTTTCGCGGCATCGGCGCCGCCGGACTGACAATGACGCTGACCACACCACCATCCGACACACCCAGCATGCCGAAACCCAGCCGGCGGCAAAGATCACGGAACCGGCGGTCGCTTTCACGTCCCTTGCCCCGCGCCGAAATGCGCGCCGCAAGCCAGACTTCATCGCTGAGAGCCGCCCGGTCGACCGCCTGCAGGAGGAGCTCAAGATTGAAACTGAGCTTGAGTTCGCAGATGACCACCAAAGGCGGCTCACCATCGCTCAGCGCGACGATATCACAACCGACGATCTCACCTTTGACGCTATAGCCGGCCTCTTCAAGAAAGCCTTTGATCGGGAGATAGAGCGCAGTCTCCAAGGTACATCCTTTGCCATACATGCCGTCCCCTCGCATTCGCAAAGCAACCGTGAGAGCGGGTGTCGCCCTATAGCATTTGAGCGGGCAAAGCGGAAAGGGTCAGAAGACGGCAAGCTCCGTTTCCGGATCGAACAAGTGCACATTCCCCGGCGCGATAAAGAGCTCTGTCTCGCGACCCCGGCTCACCTCAGGCCTGCCGCTATGGGCGGCCACCACCTGCTGGGAGGCGATGGATGCCGTCACGAATGTCATGCTCCCCGTCGACTCGACCGCTTCCACGACGACCTTGATCGCCAGATCACCGGCTTCGCGGGTGAAGGCAAGATGCTCCGGACGCAGGCCGGCCAGCAAACGCCGGCCGGGCGCCAGCGCTCGACCGAGCATGAGCGATTGAGCCTGATCCTTCTCCAGCATCAGCCTGTTGCCATCGGACCCGACCGTGACCGGAATGAAATTCATGGCGGGCGACCCGATAAATCCGGCAACGAACCTGTTGGCAGGCCGGTCGTAAAGATCGAGCGGGCTGCCCTGCTGCTCAACCACTCCGGCGCGCATGACAACGATATGGTCGGCCATGGTCATGGCCTCGACCTGATCATGCGTCACGTAGACCGATGTCGCCTGCAAGCGTTCATGCAGCTTGCGGATCTCGCTGCGCATGTGCACCCGCAGCGCCGCATCGAGATTGGAGAGAGGTTCGTCGAAGAGAAACACCTTGGGGTTGCGCACGATGGCACGCCCCATGGCGACGCGCTGGCGCTGGCCGCCGGACAGGGCTTTCGGCAACCGGTCAAGCAGGGCGCCAAGACCCAGCGTTTGCGCGGCGGCACGCGTGCGCTCGGCAATCTCCTGCTTCGGGCGCCGCTTCAGGCGCATCGAATAGTTCATGTTGTGCTCGACATCCATATGCGGATAGAGCGCATAGGACTGGAACACCATCGCCACATCCCGCTCGCGCGGCGGCTTGTGGACGACACTTTCCCCGGCGATGCGCAGATCGCCGGAACTCGTCTTCTCAAGGCCCGCGAGGGTGCGCAGCAATGTCGACTTGCCGCAGCCCGACGGCCCCACCAGCGCAACGAAGGCGCCCTGCTCGATGGCAATATTGATGTCCTTCAGCGCGTGAAACCCGCCATAATGCTTGTTCAGGTGGTCGATTTCGATCTGAAACATGGTTCACCTCATTTCAGCGCGCCGGCGGTAAGACCGCTGACGATGCGCCGTTGCAGCAGCATGAATACGAAAAGGATGGGCGTGACGTAGATGGCGGCATAGGTCATGATCCCGTTCCAGTCGCTGGCATCGGGACCCATGAAGGTTTGCAGGCCGACCGTCGCCACCTGCAGCTCGTTCTTGGCAATCAGGGACCTGGCGTAAACATATTCGCCGAAGGATTGCAGGAAGATCAGCACAGACGTGACGAGAATGCCGTTACGCGCCAAGGGCAGCATGATGTTGAAGAACGCACCGATGCGCGAAGAGCCGTCAACGAGGGCGGCATCCTCCAGTTCGCGCGGCACCTGCACAAATGTGGCCCGGCACAGCACGATATAGAGCGGCAGCATCTTGGCTGTCTGCGCCAGGATGACCGCTACGCGCGGGCTGGCCAGAAGGCCGATCTGATTGAACATGACGAAGATCGGCGTCACCATCAGCGAGGACGGCAGCACCTGCATCATCAGGATGGCGAAGAGAGCCATGTCCATCCAGATGTTGCGGACACGCGAGAGAACATAGGCACATCCCGTCCCCATGAACGTGACGAGAATAGTGACCCCAACCGCGATCAGCAGCGAATTCCAGATATACCGCCCCATGCCCCGGCTCTGCCACACCTCGGCAAAACTCCACTGGGGATTTGTCGGCCAGAAAGTTGGCGGATATTGAAAGATCTCGGAGCTGCCTTTGAAGGCGGTGAGATACATCCAGTACAACGGGAACAGATAGATCGCCGTCATCACCAGACCGATGGCGAGGAGAATATAACGTTTCACCGGCGCTCTCCTCAGTAACTGTGTTCGTGGCGGGTGGAGCGGACATAGACGGCGGCAACGACAATGACGAAAAGGATCATCATGACCGAGACCGCGCTGCCCAGCGATATTTCATAGGTCTGGAAGGACAATTGCCACGACCAGTATTGCGCGACGTTGGAACTGTCGGCCGGACCGCCCTGCGTCAGGGCCGCAATGAGATCGAACTGCTGCAGGGTGAAGATCACACCGAGCGAAATGACCGCGCCGAGCTGCGCCCGCATCAGGGGCAGTGTGATCGACCGGAAGCGTTCGAAGGGTCCCGCGCCGTCGAGTTCGGCAGCCTCGTAGACATCGCGCGGAATAGCGGCAAGACCAACGGAGAGCAGGATCATGTTGAAGGGGATGCCGAGCCACACATTGGCAATGATGACCGCGTAAAGCGCGACATCCGGGTCGGACAGCCAGAAGACACGCTCACCGGCAATGCCAAGCGACATCAGCACATAATTGATGACACCGAAATCCCCGGCGAACAGCCATTTCCAGATCGCCCCGACCACCAGAGCCGGCATGATCCAGCCGGCCAGGAACAACCCGCGCAGATAGGTGGCTCCCGGGAAATCCTGCTGGAAAAACAGCGCAAGGCCGAAGCCAATCGACAGCTGGAAGACGATCGACAGGACGACGAACTTGACGGTGTTCCACAGCACCGCCATCGCAATGGGTTGCGATATCACGTCATAATAGTTCTGCAGGCCGACGAAGGGGCGGTTGAACGAGGTGATCGTGAACATGTCCACCGTCTGCAGCGACATGATGATGTTGTAGAGAATGGGAAATGCCGAAAACGCAATCAGATAAGCCAATGCCAGACCGAGCAGCAGGATATCAAAGCCGCTCCCGTCCCTGATGGTCCTGATAATGCCCTGCATAGTGCCCTCCCGCCCCATGTGGATTGTTGGCCTGTCCCCGCATAACGAGTGCGAGGACAGGATTTGATCTACTTTTTCAGAACCACGTCGATCTGCTTCTGCGCCGCTGCCAAGGCCGTTTTCGGGTCGCTCTTGCGGGTGAGCGACGACTGTATGGCCGTGTAGATGGCCTTGGAGATTTTCGGCCATTCCGGATGCGGACCACGGTTGCGCGCATATTTCATGCTTTCCTCGAAGACCGCGTAGATGGCCGGTATTTTAGGGTTGTTGGACTGAATCCTCGCTGCGGGCAGAAAGCCGAAACGGTTCCAGACATCCGGCATCTTGCCGTAGAGAAATTCCAGCAGGATGAAGGCTTCCTTCGGGTGCTTGCTGTTGGCGAGAATGACATTGTCGCCCTCGCCCAGGGCCGAAGCCCGGGTGGCGCCCTCATGCGGAACCGGCAGCAGCGCGGCGCGGAAATCGAACTTCGCTTCCTTGCTCATGCGCGGCAGCTCCCATGGTCCGGAGATCGCCATGGCCGCATTTCCAGCATTGAAGGTGCCAGTCGAGTCGTATTGCCCGCGGATGAGCGTATCGGGCGAGGCCAGCTTCTCATCGAGCAGCTTGCTCCAGAACTGCAGCACTTTCACACCGCCATCCGTATCCACCTTGTTGTAGTCGCCGCCCGCCATTTGCAGCCACGGCAGAAACTGGAACGTTCCCTCTTCCGTTGCCACGGCGGAAAAGGCCATTCCATAAATGTTCTTTGCCGGATCGTTCAGCGTCTTGGCAGCAGCATAAAGCTCATCCCAGGTCCTGGGCGGCTTGTCCGGGTCGAGCCCCTTTGCCTTGAACATGTCGGCATTATAGTAGAGCGCCAGCGTGTTGGCACCGCGCGGAACACCATAGATCTTGCCATCCCATGTCACCGACGACAGCGGACCCGGAAAAATATCGTCCTTCCTGATCACCTTCGATTCCGCCAGCATCGGCGAGAGATCAAGAAGCAGTCCGCGCGAGGCGAAGAGCGCCACTTCGGGATTGTCGATATAGGTGACATCGGGCGATTCACCGGTTGCCGTGGCGCGCGCCAGATCATTGACCATGTCGCGGAATTGCACGGTTTTGACATTCAGCTTGATGTCCGGGTGCGCCTGCTCGAACTCGTCTTTCAGGAGATAGATATACTGATCCGGCCGGTCGATGGTCCAGATATCAAGCGTCACCGGCTCGGCATGCGCAGCCGTGCCCGACAGCATCAGTGCGGCAGCGGCAATCCAATGCGAAATGCTCTTCATAGGTTTCCTCCTCGTGTTGCTCGACACCGGCGTTGCGCTTCTTGGCGGCGCGTCTTTCCTAGTCGGATTTAATCTCCATCATCACCGGAACTCCCGTCCGGCAGCGGGCCCGCTCGGGGAAATCAGGGATTGGCGATGAAATCACCGCCACGGCTGTGTTTCAGATAATTCAGGGAATGCACCTGCCCGGTCATTTCCAGATCATTGCGATAGACCGGATCGTGCCAGCCCTCGATATCGATTGATCCCGACCAGCCGGCGAGGCGCAGTTCCGATATGACATCGGTCCAGTTGGTATCGCCAAATCCTGGCGAACGCATGAACACGAACTTCTCCTTGCCGAAAATCCCATGCTCGCGGATAACCTCCCAGCGGATCGTGGCGTCCTTGCCATGAACATGGAAAATCTTGGGTGCCCATTTGCGGATCTGCGGCAGGGGGTCGATGAGATAGACCATCTGGTGACAGGGCTCCCATTCGAGCCCGAGATTGTCGGCCGGCACTTCGTTGAAGATCATTTCCCAGGCATCCGGCGTATGGGCAATATTCCAGTCGCCGGTTGCCCAGTTGCCGTCCATGGCACAGTTCTCAAAGGCGAGCCTGACGCCCTTGTCGGCTGCTCGCCGCGAAAGTTCGCCCCAGACCTTCTTGAACTGGGGCAGACTGTCTTCAATCCGCTTGCCGCGCACGCGGCCGGTGAACCCGGCAATGGTGTTGGCGCCGAAGAGATGGGCATTGTCGATCAATGCTTCCCAGCCTTTCAACGTCTCACGATCAATATCGGTATCCTCCAGCGGATTGCCGAACATGCCGAGGGTCGAGATTGTCACATCGGCGTCGCCGATGGCATCCTTCAACTGCCCTGCGAGCGCCGGCAGGTCCTTGTTCATCACCTGCCAGAAGAACGGCTCGATGCTCTCGAAGCCATGCGGCAGGATGGTTTTGACATAGGCGGCAGGATCAGGCGCATTGCCTCTGATCATGGTGCCGATGCGGATCGATTGTGGCGGGTTGCTCATTCCGAATTCCTTCAGATCGTGATTTCAATACGCCGTCCGGTTTCGGCGCTTTGAATCGCACCGAACACCATGGCGAGGCTTTTGATATTTTCGGTCCCGGCCGTTTCCGGCGCGGAGCCGCCCCGGGTTGCCGCGATGAAATCCTGCATGACTCCGAGGTGACCGCCGATGCGGTGGGACGCATCAAGGGGAGGTATCTCGACGGCGGTCACCCCGGAGAACAGGCCATCCTTGCCGGAGGTGACGGCTTCGGCCCGTATGTCGTCATGCCCGTCCCAGACAATCGTTCCCTTGCTGCCGACGATGCGCCAGCTGCTTTCCCAGCTGGTCCGCAAGCCGTCGGCGCACCAGCTGCCGCGATAGGTGAAGACGGCACCATTGCTGAATTCGAAGATCGCGGCGGCGGAAGAACCCTGACTGTACCAGGAATTGCTTGGCTCCCACTCCCGGGCATAAACCGCGCTGGCGGCGTCCCCGGTGAGAAAGCGCGCCGCATCGAACGTGTGGATCGCCATGTCCAGAAACAGCACATGGTGCATCTCCTCGCGAAATCCGCCGAAATGCGGCCCGAGAAAGAAATCACAATGCAGGCTGGTCACATCACCAATGGCTCCAGAGGCAACAAGCTGGCGGATGCGACGGATTTGGGCAAGATAACGCCTGTTCTGCACAACCGCATGAATGCGTCCGGCCCCGTGTGCACGCCCGACGAGGTCCCGCGCCTCGTCCATGGTTTCAGCCATCGGCTTCTCCGACAGCACATGACAACCCGCGTCAAGCCCGACGGCCACGGTCGCATGGCGGGCGGCCGGAACGACGACGTCGAACAGGAGATCAGGGCTGGTCTTTGCCAGAACAGCGGAAAGACTGTCTGAGGCGATTGCCGCGCCGAGATCAAATTCTGCGATGCGCGCCTCCGCGCGCTCCCTCGCCAGGTCGACAACACCGACGATGTCGATATCGCCAATGGTCCGGACTGCCTCGAACCATGCTTTGCTCATGGCTCCGCAACCGACTAAAACGGCACGCTGCATTGTCTCTCCTCCCAACGAAATTCACCAGAAACCGGCTAAATCGGTTGCAAATGCCTTCCGTAAACGTTTACGATTTCATATCGGCGAATTATTTTTGTCAATCCCCCTTTCGGTGTTTTAAGAATGAAAGGGCATCAGCGCCGAGTCGCACAGGGAGAAAAAGCGTGAGCATCCGGGACCTTGCCCGCCATCTCGATATTTCGATCGGAACAGTTTCCCGTGCCCTCAACGGGAAGGCTGACGTCAATCAGGAGACGCGCGCGCGCGTGCTTGAGGCGGCCAAGCAACTTGGCTATGTGCCGAACCAGTCCGGCCGCAGTCTGCGACAGGGCACCACCAACACGATCGGCTTCATGATTGAATCAACCATCGAGACGGTCGACACCGGCGGCAGCTTCTTCATGCCTGTCTTCGAAGGCGTTCAGTCGGTGTTCCGGCGCCATCACCTCGACCTCGTCGCACTTCTGTGCGGCACCGACGAAGAGCCCGCCGCCTACCTCAACCGCGTGGTTGCGCGTCGCTTTGTCGACGGGCTGATCATATCGGCAACCACACGTCACGATCCCCGCATTGATTTCCTGCTGGAGCGAAAAATTCCCTTCATCACGCTGGGCCGCAGCGAAACAGCGGGCAATTACCCATGGATCGACCTCGATTTCGAAGGCGTTGCAACGGCCGCGGTCAGGCGGCTTGCCGGGCTGGGTCACAGCCGCATTGCCATTGCCGTACCAGCCAGCGACATCAACCTCGGCTACATCTTTCTCGATGCGTACAAACAGGCCCTCGCCGCCAGCGGCATAGCGTTTGATCCGGACTATGTGTTCCGGTCCCATGCCAACGAGGAAGGCGGCTACCAGATTGCAAGTGCCGTCCTTGCCCAGGGGCGAATGCCGACGGCCATCATCCTCGTCAATGAAAACATGGCCCTCGGACTGTACCGGCGCTTCTATGAGTCCGATATTCACCCGGGCCGCGACATCGCCGTCATCGGTTTCCGCGAGAGTACCCAAAGCCGGTTTCTGTCGCCCACGCTGACCTGTTTCAGGATTTCCCTGCGCGATCTTGGCATCAAGCTGGCGGAATCCCTGCTTTCAACCATGCCCGCTTATGAAGACCATTATCCGCAGGAAAGGGTGCAGCTCGTCTGGCCGCTGCAACTGATCCCCGGCGAGAGCGACAGGCACCAGCCCGTCAATTGACGCCGGTGATCATCGATACGATTTCGTTCTTGTCCGTCTCGGACGTCTTGCGGATACCGATCTGCTTCCCGCGCCGCAAAACACAGATGCGGTCGGAAAGCTTGAAGACCTGATCCAGACTATGGCTGATGATCAGCACACCGATGTTGCGGGTTTTCAACGATTGTACGATGGCTTCGACCTTGGCCGTTTCGGCCACGCCCAGCGCCGCCGTCGGCTCATCCAGCAGGATCAGCTTGCTCGCCCAATGGGTTGCCCGCGCGATCGCCACCCCCTGACGCTGCCCGCCGGACAAATCCCGGATCGTGGCATGGGCCGAAGGTATCCGCACATCCAGCTCCTGGACCAGCTTTTCAGTATCGCTGATCATCTTGCCGCGATCGAGCAGACCGAAGCGGTTGACCGGCTCGCGGCCGAGGAACATGTTCATGTAAACGGTCTGCTGGTCGGCGAGCGCCAGATCCTGGTACACGACTTCAATGCCATGGGCGCGCGCCATGCTGGCGCTTGCCATCGTCACTGTTTCACCCTCGATGGTGATCGTGCCGGCAGATGGGGCGTATACGCCTGAGATGATCTTGATCAGCGTGGATTTTCCCGCCCCGTTGTCGCCGACAAGAGCAACGATTTCACCGGGAAAGATATCCAGCGAGAAATTTTCAATGGCCGTCACGGCATCGAAATTCTTGCGGATGTCGGTCAGTTTGAGAACAGGTGACACGTCGGTGACAGTCATTCGATTTCTCCTATACAGGCCAGGCGGCGGTTTCACCGAAACCGTTTTCGATTGTCTCGACCTTGGGCGCACCTTTTGAAATACCGGACACGCCGACAATATAGGCGCGCGTCACGAAAGCCTGGCCGCGGAAGCCGAAAACGGCCGTATCGCCAGGGCGGGGTGAGTCGGGGGAAGTCGCGTCGATCATGGCGTAGTAATCAATGGCCGCGGGCGGCGGCACTTCAACACTGCGCAGCGCCGCGGCACTCACCGTCGGTTCGCGGCTTACAATCGCTCTCACGTCATAATCCGGGAAGATCGGGTCGATGTAGAAGCCGCCACCGAAGCAATAGGCCTTGCCGCCGGCAAGGTGCGATACCTCGGTCACATACAGTACGGCCGGAAGTTCCGGCAAATCCTCCATGACGTGAAGCGCCGTGGTTCCGTGCAGACCATTGCCCGGCTCGCATTGGGTGGCGCCCGCTTCGGCCAATGCGGCCAGCAACACCGACGATGTCGTTCCCGGCGCGTTCACCTCGACATTGGTCCGGCCCGCCTTCTGCAGGGCCTCGGCAGCCTTGGTGAGCGTTGCCAGATTGGGCGTGGGCTTCACCTTGCGCGCGGCATGATCGAACAGGAGTGCCGGGAATGTCGTGATGCCGGCGAAGCGGCCGCCCTCCACATCGTCTAGACAGTCGGCAACCCCGGCAATATCGTCCGCATCAAATCCGCCCTCATGCCCGCGATAGAAGGTGTCGCCTTCAGCCTTGATGCGGGCAAGCAGGTTCTGCGTGTAACCGGCAGCGCTGGCGCCCTTGCCGGCCTCCGCCGCTTTTTCCGTGTTGAACACAGTCCAGTAGTCCGGGCGAAAACGGGCAGCTGCAGCGGCGGCTTCATGACGTGCGACCTGCTGCAAATGGCCGAGATGCCCGAGCTTGAGGCCGGCATTGTGCACGGCCCGGGCACAGGCCATATCGACGGCAACGGCGGCATCGATACCGCCGCGCTTGATGGCACGGCAGAATGAACTGGACCGGCCGACCTGCTTGGTCATGCCGAAGATTTTCAGGCCCTGCCTGTCCGCTTCCGACTTGAGGACGCGCGCATTGGCTTCAACCGCGTCGAGATCAAGCACATAGGCATTGGCCGGAATGCGGCCTGCCTGATGCAGCTCGATTGCGCTTTCCACAAAGGCTGGGTTGCGGCGGCGTAGAATATCGAGAAACATGGAAAACTCCCTCAGCGCGACTTTTCACGCAGCGAAACCGCCACGGCAGCAAGAATGATGAGACCACGGACGATCATCTGGTCAGAGACGGACAGCCCCATCAGGATCAGACCGTTGTTCAGCATGCCCATCATCAGCGAACCGACCAGCGCACCGATGATGGAACCTTTGCCGCCGTTGAGCAGCGTTCCGCCGACGATGACCGCGGCAATGACCGTCATCAGATCGGTTTCACCCAGCGTGTATTTGGCGGCCTGCAGGCGGCCGGCATAGAGGAGGCCAGCCAGTGATGCCAGCACGCCGCTCATCATCAGGACCGTCAGGCGGATGCGTGGAACGCTGATACCGGATACGCTTGCAGCCCGGTTGTTGTCTCCCGTGGCAAGCACATGCGCCCCAAAGCGGGTATGGCGGTAGACAATGTGGCCGATGCATATGGCCCCCACCGTCCACCACACCAGCGAGGGGACGCCGAGCAGTGTTCCGGAGCCGAAAAAGCCGGTGAAGGTGCTGTTGGTCACCGGAATGGAGCGAAGATCGGTCAGCGACCGGGCAACACCGGCAAACAATCCCATGGTGGCAAGCGTCACCAGAAAGGACGGAAGTCTTACGTAAGCGACGAGAACGCCATTGACCAGGCCGATCAGCAGACCCGCACACAGGCCGGCGGCAATACCGGCCGTCATGCCGTAGCCGTTCATGGCAACTGCGCCCGCAAGCGCGGAGACGGCGACGATGGACCCGATCGAAAGATCGATTTCCCCGGCGGAAAGGACAAACACCAAGCCGATTGCCATGATGGTCACCGGCGCTGTCTGGAGCACAATATTCGACAGGTTGCGGACCGTCAGGAAGCCGCTGTCTCTCAGCACGATCGCAAAGAACAGAAAGATGGCGAGAAACCCGAGATAGACGACATATTGCTGTAGATTCGCCTTGCCCAGAAGGGACAGCGACCGTCCGGACGGCATCAGGCTTGGGTTGGTTTTTGACATGGTATCTTCCTCAAAGGAAAGTGAAACGGGAGCGGCCGATCCCTGCCGGGACGGCCGCCCGCACAGTCATTTCAATGCTTCGACGATGCTCTCGGGGGCGTCCTTGTTGAGCGAGGTCTTCCATCCCGCAAGGACGTTTTCTTTCGTCACAGCCAGTGAGTCGACGACCAGAAAGGGTTCGGCTTTCTTCCCGATCAGCGACCCCGCCGCAGCGCGCGCGGCGGTGCGGCCAATATTGTAAGCCTCGTCGGCAACGAGCGCGGTGAAGCTGCCGCCCTTGACCATGTCAAGCGCTGCCGGTTCATTCAGGTCGAGGGCGACAATCCGGGTGCTGGTATTGCCGGCAGCCTTGAGCGCCGCCAGAACATTGAGCGCCGGTTCGGCCCAGGTGACATAGATGCCGTCAAGATCGGGATGCTTGATCAAAAGGCCCTGGGCGATTTCCTCACTGCGCGCGGGATCGGCCATGCCGGCTTCGGCAACGATCTTCATATCGGGATATTTTGTCTCGATGGTTGTTTTGAATGCCCGATCCCGCTGATTGGTCACATAGAAATCGGCATCGTGATAGATGTAGCCGAGCTTCCCCTTCTTGCCGAGGGAGGCAGCCATGGCGTCGGCCGCCTTGCTGCCCATCTGGAACAGATCGTCGGAGACAATGGTCACATAGTCCTTGCCATGCTCGTATCCCGCCGGCGAATTGTCGATGAAGGCAAGCTTGACGCCGGCCTTGCGCGCGGGATCATAGACCGCTGCTGCGGTAGTCGGATCGACGGGCAGTGACACGATGATCGTCGGCTTCTTCGCCAGGACCGTTTCCACGTCGGATTGTTGGCGGGCACTGTCAAAGCTGGCATTGGTCTCCGCTACAATCGTGATGCCGAGCGCGGCGAATTCTGCTTCCGCCCCGCGATTGACCGCATTGGTGTATTCGCTCATCTCGTGCCAGACCAGCGCGGCGGTATAGTTGCCGTCCTTGATCTTCTGGACCTCGTCCGCGGTGAGGGTCACGCTGGCGGCGGGCGTCGGCTTTTCGCCATGCGGTCCGACGGTTACCCCTTCAGCCGCGAAGGCCTGCGTTGCGAAGATGCTGACAGCAAGCGCTGCCGATAATGTGAGAAATCTGGACATGACTGCCCCCTTGATTGGTTTGTCGAACGTTGAACCGTACTGCTTCGCGCTATTTCACGGCGTCGAGGATGGATTGCGGTGCATCGCGGTTGAGCGATTCCTTCCAGCCTGAAGCAATGGTCTCTTTGGTTACGGTCAATGCCGGAGCGACGATAAAGGGCGGCGTTGCCTGATTGAGCAGGGATTTCAGGCCTGTCGCCGCCATTGTGCGGCCAAGCTCGTAGGCTTTGTCGGCAACCAGCGCCGTCACGTTGCCGCCCTTGGCCATATCGAGCCCCACCGGCTCGGCAAGATCGAGCGTGACGATCTTCGTCTTGGTGTTTCCGGCAGCGCGCAAGGCAGCAAGCACGCCGTCGGCGGGCTCCGCCCAGGTCACATAGATGCCGTCAAGATCAGGGTTCTGCAGCAGCATCGCACTTGCCAGTTCCTCGGCGCGTGATGGATCCGAAATACCCTTTTGGGCAACGATCTTGATGTCCGGATAGTCTTTTTCGATTGTCGACTTGAACGCATTGTCGCGCTGGTTGGTGACATAATAGGTGGCATCGTGGAAAATCCAGCCAACCCTGCCTTTGCCGCCGATGGATTTCGCCAGGGCATCGGCCGCCTGCTTGCCCATCTGGAAGAGGTCATCCGTCACAATGGCAGCATAGTCGGAGCCTTGCTTGTAACCCGCCGGTACATTCGACAGGAACACAAGCTTGGTATGATCGGCAATCGCCTGCTTGAAGGCCTCGGCCGAGGTCACCGGATCAAGCGGCAGGGCCAGGACGACATCGGGCTTGGCGGCAAGCGCCGTTTCGATATCGCTGCGCTGGCGCGCGGCATCAAACCCGGCATCTGTCGTGACAACGACTTTCACTCCGGCGCGGGCAAACTCATCCTTTGCGCCAGCCGAAACGGCATTCACGAAATCCGATGATGTATGCCAGAGCAGGGCCGCCTTGTAGCCCTTGTCTTTCAGCGAGGCGAGATCGGCATCAGACAGGGTAATGGCGGAGCTTGGCGTTGCCGCTTCTCCCGACGGCCCGACTGTCTGCGCAAATGACGCAGAAGCCGACAGCAAGAAACAGGTCAGAGCCGTTGCATTCAGAAATCTTTTCACAAGCATTGGAATGTTCCCTTTTTATTATTGTGGTGTCGTTGGTCATTCAATAACGCCGCAGTATTCGGCGATAAAGCTGGCAAACGCGACGATTCCGGCCAGGTATTCCTCCACGTCGACGCGTTCCTCATAGGTGTGGCAGTTGCGGATATCGCCCGGGGCGCAGTACACAGCCGGCGTTCCCAGTTGATTGACGAAGAATGGTGACTCGGACCAGAAAGGCGCGCCCTCGATCACGCCGCGCCCCTGCATTGCATCGGCAACGGCCTTTGACAGCATTATAACCTCCGGCGCATGCCGGTCGATCTCGGCGGCGGTGCCGCCCAGCGGATGGTCGCGGCCCGCCGGATAGGAGATGTCGATCCTGATATCCGGATCGGTCACCGCGCCGCGAATGACGGCTTCCATCTCCGCTGCAGCCGTATCGAGGGATTCACCCGGTACAAGCTTGCGGATCAGCGAAAGCGTGCACTCCTCTGGAACAGCAATGAAGCCGCCGCCCTTCAGCCCGGTAATCAACAGGAAGCCGTGACCGATGAGGTCATGCTCCGCGCGCGCCGCCACCGCGTCAGAATGGTTCCACAGGGCCGACATGATGGCATGGCTCGCCTTCAACGCATCCTTTCCGAGCTCCGGCACGCCGAAATAAGCCGACTTTCCGGTTACCGTGATGTCGGCGATGAAAAAGCCGATCTGTGCCGAATAGACCGACAGCTGGGTCGGCTCGACATAGACGGTAAAGTCCGGCTTCGGGATGGCGCCTGCCTCGATGCGCGCGACATAATCCTTGATGCCCGCCGAGACGCCCGTTCCCGGCTGCCCGCTCTCCTCATCCCCGACAAAGGCGAAGGCGACATCCCCGGCTAGCCGGATACCGGCCTTGTCCAGCAGCGAGAGTGCGGCAAGCGCGGTGCATATGCCCGCTTTCAGGTCTCCGGCACCCCTGCCCCAGATTTGGCCGTCGATGACGGGAGCGGCGAACGGGTCCGCATGGGCGGTCCCCACCCAATGTTCGGCCCAACCATCGACATGGACCGTATCCGTGTGGCCGATGAACAGGAGCCGCTTTCCACCGCCATTGCCCCGGCGCTCGCCCCAGATATTCGGGCGCCCCGGCAGAAAATCAGCGGTTTCAATGGCGGTGAGCGGACGGGCGCGCATTTGTTCGTTCAGATAGGCAACAAAATTTGCTTCATTTCCGGTGATGCTGTTGCGCCCAATTGCACCCCGCAGCAGTGCCACGGCGTCATCGGCATCGAGAACCTCGCGTAACCGCGAGGCGAGATTGCTTGCATCCTTCATCATACAACCTCCCGCAATGTGACCGTGCTGGCGGGCGGAAGCGAGATACGGCTATCGGGCGCATCAGCACCGAAGAGCGTATTGTGCAGGTGCCCCAACCCTATGGCGGCAGCGCCGATAATGGCGGCACGCGACCCAAGCACACTGGCCTCGACATCGATCGGATAGGGAAAACAGCGTGGCAGCAGGTCTTTTACCCGCGACAGCATCTCCGGCCGCAGGCCTATTGAACCGCCGAGGATGACTTTTTCCGGATTGGCAATGGCCGCAATGGCGCCGATTCCGCGCGCAAGAAGGCGGGCAGTGTCATCGAGAACCCTGTTGGCATTGGCATCGCCTGCCGTTGCGGCCTCAAAAATAGCGGGCACACCCAATGATATCCCCGACAAGGCCTTATAACGCTCGATGATGCTCATCGAGGCGACCGCGCGCTCGAAGGCACCAGCGCTCAAGGATTCCGGATCGAACGGGTCGGAACCGAAGGGCAGAAAGCCGAGTTCGCCCGCCGCATGGATATTGCCGCGCACCAGCTGCCCGCCCACCATGAGGCCGCCGCCGATACCGGTTCCGAGCGCAATATAGGCAAGATTGTCGATGCCTTGCCCCTGGCCCAGCCAGTTCTCACCGATGACGGCAAGATTGACATCGTTCTCCAGCATGACGTCGACGCCGAACGCGCGTTCAAATGCCGTTGCCACATCCATGACGTCGAAACCGGCGATATTGGGCGCAAGCAGGATACGGCCGGTGTCGCTGTCCGGCGCACCCGGCGCACCGACGACGGCAAGCCTGATCTTCTCGCGCGGGATAGCCTGACGAGCGGCCGCCTGAAAACACATGTTGGCGATCTGGTCGATAACCGCCTGCCCGCCCCTCGGGTCCGTCGGCGCCGTATCCTCGGCAAAGACCTGGCAGGCCAGATCGACGATGGCTACGCGTACCTTCGTGCCGCCCAAATCAACGGCGGCGATGTAGGCTGCGCTTGGAATGAGCTCATAGGTGACCGCGGTGCGGCCGACGTGACCGCTGGTACGTCCGGTTTCCTGAACCCAGCCTTCCGCTTCCAGCTGGCGGACAATCTCCGAAATCGTCTGTTTCGACAGGCCTGTCTGCTTGGAGATCGAGGCCCGCGAAATCGGACTACCCTGCACGATAGCTTCGATTACAGCCCGCTGGGAGAACTTACGGGACAGGCGCACAGCTTCGTTCAACACAGCCTCACATATTTAGTTCGTTCTATCACCGAACTAATAACGTCTCGTCAAACTTGTCAAGCGTGCAACGCCAAAAATCGAACTATTGTTGTGGCAGGATGAAGAATGTCGACCGGGTGCAATTCAGGGGCATGGAGCCGTCGACAAGGACTGCCTATGGCGCGAAGCTGGTTGCCGAACCTTGTGGCGATATCCGGGCATAGGCGAGATCGGGTTGGGCAACCAAACCGGACGGACCGTGCCAGCCAGTTTTAATCAACTGACGGCTCACTATCTCGTCTCAAGCGGAGACACGACGCACACTTTCGAGCGCGTCAGGAACCGCACTTCGCGGCCATTGTCGAGCGAGAACATGCCGCCACGGCCCGGCACGACATCGATGATCAGTTCGGTATGTTTCCACACGCCATACTGGGAGGCGCTGATATAGACCGGTGCGCCGCCGATTTCACCCAGACAGACGTCCTGATCGCCGACGATGAAGTCCCCTTGGGCGTAGCACATCGGCGACGAGCCGTCGCAACAGCCGCCCGACTGGTGAAACATGATCGGCCCGTATTCCGCCTGCAGCGTCCGAATGAGATCGAGAGCAGCGATCGTGGCACTGACCTGATTTTGCATGATGCCTCCCCAATGGTGACACTGGCAGCGCCACGCAGGCGCCGCCAGCTTTGCAATGTCAGAGTGCTCAGAAGAATCCGAGCTTCTTCGGGCTGTAGCTGACCAGCATGTTCTTGGTCTGCTGATAATGATCCAGCATCTTCAGATGGTTTTCACGGCCGATGCCCGACTGCTTGTATCCGCCGAATGCCGCATGGGCCGGATAGGCATGGTAGCAGTTGGTCCAGACACGCCCGGCCTGAATGGCCCGACCGAAGCGGTAACAGGTGTTTGCATCCCGGCTCCATATGCCGGCACCCAGGCCGTAAAGCGTATCGTTGGCAATCGACAGCGCTTCGTCATTATCCTTGAAAGTGGTGACCGAAACGACCGGACCAAAGATTTCCTCCTGGAAAATGCGCATCCGGTTATGGCCCTTGAACACCGTCGGCTTCACATAGAAACCGCCGGCGAGATCGCCGGCCAACGCGTTGCGCTCACCGCCGGTCAACACTTCAGCGCCTTCCTGCTTGCCGATATCGATGTAGGACAGGATTTTTTCCAGCTGCTCGCCGGACGCCTGGGCACCGATCATCGTCGCGGGATCAAGCGGGTCACCCTGGACGATTGCCTCGACGCGCTTCAGCGCTCGTTCCATGAACCTGTCGTAGATGGATTCATGGATGAGGGCGCGGCTTGGGCAGGTGCAGACCTCGCCCTGATTGAGGGCAAACATGACGAAGCCTTCAATCGCCTTGTCGAAGAAATCATCATCCTCCGAGGTCACATCCTTGAAGAAGATGTTGGGTGACTTGCCGCCCAGTTCCAAGGTCACCGGAATGAGGTTCTGGCTGGCATACTGCATGATCAGGCGGCCGGTTGTCGTCTCGCCGGTAAAGGCAATCTTGGCAATGCGCGGACTGGATGCAAGCGGCTTGCCTGCCTCGAGGCCAAAGCCGTTGACGATGTTCAGAACGCCCGGCGGCAGGAGATCACCGATCAGTTCGGCCAGCACCAGAATGGAAGCCGGTGTCTGTTCCGCCGGTTTCAGCACCACGCAATTGCCAGCGGCCAGTGCCGGCGCGAGTTTCCAGATCGCCATCAGGAGCGGGAAATTCCACGGGATGATCTGGCCGACGACGCCCAGCGGCTCGTGGAAGTGATAGGCGACGGTATCATGGTCAATCTCGGAAATGCTGCCCTCCTGCGCCCGGATCACGCCAGCGAAGTAACGCAGGTGATCAATCGCGAGTGGCAGGTCTGCGGCGGTCGTCTCGCGGATCGGCTTGCCGTTGTCCCAGGTCTCGGCCTGCGCCAGCAGTGTCAGATTGTCCTCCATAACCTGCGCGATCTTGTTGAGGATGACGCTGCGTTCGGCAACGCTCGTGCGGCCCCACGCATCCTTGGCCGCATGGGCCGCATCGAGGGCTGCCTCGACATCGCTGGCGTCGGACCGGGCGATCTCGCACAGGACCTGGCCGTTCACCGGCGAGGTATTGTCGAAATACCGTCCCGACTTCGGCTCGACAAACTTGCCGCCGATGAAATTGCCGTAGCGTTTCTTGAAATTGGGTCGAATGGTGCGGTTGAATTCTACCTTGTTCATGGTGTTCCTCCCTGTTGCAGGGCCCTCCGCGCCGTGAAAACTTCGGAAAGGCCATCTGCACGCTGATTGATACCGCCTCCTGCGGCCCAGAGAGGATCGCGCGCGGAGGTGCGGGTGTCATCCCGCATCGACCATGCGGGCGAGCGCATTGTCTCACTTTTGAGACAATTGCCGGTGGCAATCAGCGAATACGCCGCAGCGTCAGTGAATACCGAGTTTCTTCAACTTGCGATGCAGGGTGGCACGCCCCATACCCATCATCGTGGCGGCAACCGAGATATTGCCGTCGGCTTTGGCAAGCACGCGCTGGATGACGCTGCGCTCGGCGGCAGCAAATTCCTGCTCGACATCCATGCTTTGCCCCAGGAGACTGGCCGCCGGCAGCGGCTTGCTCAAGGATTCATCGATGAGACCAAGAACATGCCGGACAGTGCGGGAAGCCCCGATGACAAGGTCGTCTTCATCGACGGCAATCAGCGCGCTGGCACTGCGCTCATAGCTCACATCCGGCCCGAGCTTGGCGAGCATGATCCGCGCCTTGGGAAAGGCCAGACGAAAGTTTTCCGCTTCCACGCGGCGCGCGGCATCAACGACAGCCATGGCGATCAGTTTGACGAAATCTTCCGTGAGGTCGTGACGCGCGGATGATACGTCAATGGCCGCCATCAGGCGCCCGCAATGATCGAAAATGGGCGCAACCGTGCAGGACAAGGCCGTATTGCGGCTGCGGAAATGCTGATCCCGATGAATTGTCAAAGCCCGCTGTTCCGCCAGCGCGGTTCCAATGCCGTTCGTGCCTTCGCGTTCTTCGCTCCACACCGCTCCGGTCCACAAACCAATCTTGCAGAAGGTTGCATCGTCCGAAACGCTGCCGCGGCGGTCAACCGGCACGCCGTCCTTATCCGCCAGGAGCACGCAGCATCCGGCACCGCCAACGGCAGAATAGAGACGGTCCAGCGTCGCCTGCGCGGTGGTGATCAACGATCCCAGCCGTTCGCGGGCGTCCGTCAGTTCCCGTTCGCTCAAAAAATCCGGCGGCGTCCCCTCTTCCGGATTGAGCCCGTAGAGACGCATGGAGCGCCCCCAGGAGGCAACGAGCGCAGATTGCGCAGCGGCACTTCCCAGAAGGGCGGACTGGATGTGTTCCGCATGCTGCCCATCGTACCGCGAAGCCATCGGTCTCCTCCCAAAGTCCAGGCGTCCTGACCCTAGGGTAAGCTAGTTTGCTTTTCGGTCAAGGGTGGGCCGCGGCGGGTGAAGCAGCACGCGGCCACAAATGGCCGCATGCTGCGTTGTTTTCACGCTAGGACAGGTGATGCACCGTCTGAAGACCATAGACCGGTGTCGGAATACCTTCCATGCGGGCCTTCAGCTGGAGCGACAGGTACTGTGAGTAATGGCGTGACTGGTGCAGATTTCCGCCATGGAACCACAAGGCCTGCTGCTGCGTCGGCTTCCACATATTGCGCTGTTCGCCTTCCCACGGTCCCGGATCCTTCGTGGTGTCCGAACCGAGCCCCCAGCACTTTCCGACTTTGTCGGCGACCTCGCGCGAGATCAGGTCCGCCGCCCAGCCGTTCATCGAGCCGTAACCGGTGGCGTAGACAATCAGATCGGCCGGGAGTTCCCGACCATCGTCCAGCACGATACCGCCTTCATTCAGTTCGCGGATATTCACGCCGCTGATCAGCTTGATCTTGCCGTCGGCGATAAGGTCGCAAGCACCGACATCGATGTAATAGCCGGAACCGCGGCGCAGATATTTCATGAACAGTCCGGACTCATCATCACCGAAGTCCAGCATGAAGCCAGCCTTTTCCAGCCGCTCGTAGAAGGCCGCATCCTTCTGACGGATCTTGTCGTAAACCGGCTTCTGGAACTCATGCATGATGCGATAGGGCAGCGAGGCAAAGATCAGATCAGCCTTGCGTGTGGTCATGCCATTGGCGACGGCGCGCTCGGAATAGAGATCGCCCAGGCCGATTTCCATCAGGGAATCGGATTTGACAATGTGGGTCGATGAGCGCTGCAGCATGGTCACGTCAGCGCCTGCTTCCCACAGCGCTGCGCAGATATCGTGGGCGGAATTGTTGGACCCCACAACCACGACTTTCTTGCCCGCATAGGCTTCGGGGCCGGGGTGCTGGGACGAATGCTGCTGCTCGCCCTTGAATACGTCCATTCCCTTGAATTTCGGCCAGTTGGCTTTGCCGGACATGCCGGTTGCGAGGACAAGCTGTTTCGGCCGCAGCGTGATCTCCTTCCCATCCCGCTCGACGATGACAGTCCATTCATTGCGTGCTTCGTCGAACTGTGCCGACTTGCAAACCGTCGAGCTCCAGTAATTCAGCTCCATCACTTTCGTGTACATCTCGAGCCAGTCGCCGATCTTGTCCTTGGGAGCAAAAACCGGCCAGTTATCGGGGAACGGGATGTAGGGCAGATGGTCGTACCAGACCGGATCGTGCAGGCACAAAGACTTGTAGCGCTTGCGCCAGCTGTCCCCCGGCCGCTCGTTCTTTTCGATGATAATGGTTGGTACACCAAGCTGCCGCAACCGGGCCCCGAGGGCGATCCCGCCCTGTCCGCCGCCAATGATGAGGCAATAGGGCTGGACGGAGTAGCCAAGCTCAGCCGCTTCCGTCTCGCGCTTTTCCTTCCAGCTCTTCCGTCCGGGTTCGCTGCCATGCTGCGCACCCATGGGCCGCAGAAAACCCTTTGGTTCCTCATGTCCCTTCAATTCGGACATGGTCGTCAGCAGCGACCATATGCGGCCGTTCTTGAGGCGGATGTGCCCGTATCCCCGCGCCGCGCCGGTATCAAATTCGATCCAGCCCTGGGTGACACCATCATCCTCGGTGGCAACTTCGTTCAGATCCTGCCGCAGGTCATGCGGTTTGATGCGCGCCAGCTGTTCGGTCAGCATCGCACGGATCTGATCATGGCCTTCAAGGGTCTTCAGATTCCATGTGAACGTGACAAGATCACGCCAGTAGCAGTCTTCCTGAAACAGGTTGACTGCCGCTTCAATATCGCCGTTCGCGAAAGCCTTTTCGAGCTTCCCGAGTACCGTTTCAATCTTCTGGTGGGGGCTGTCGTCAAGCATGAAATCTCCTCCATTCTGCCTGCCAATTGTATGAACTCTGTAAGATCGGATGCGGGCCCCTCCAGCCCGCACGACCTATGACGTCAGATCAATCAAGATCTTGAGATGTTTTCCCGCAGGATCGAGCAGGGTATCGAAACCCTCAGTCACCGCTTCATCCAGGGTGATCCGCTTGGTAACGACCTTATGTGCAGGCAAGAGACCAGAACTGATCAGTCTGATGACCCGCGGCCAATAATGCGTCGGGTAGGCCCATGACCCGCGGATATCGATATCCTTGAAGGTGACCTGGAACCAGTCGAGCGGATTTTCATGCGGATGAAGGCCCGTTTGTACCACCACGCCCTGCTTGCGGACGGCATCGGTACAGGCTTTCAAAGCGTGCTCGTTGCCCACGCATTCAATGGCCACATCACAACCGACACCGCCTTCGGTTCTCGACCGGACGATGTCGCCGACCAGCTCGCGCTTCGGGTTGATGGTGATCAAATCCGGCAGGATGCCGACCGCCAGTTCCAGCCGCGTATCGTTGATATCGGAGAGAAACAGCTGCGCGGCACCGGCCGCCCTGGCCGCAAGCAGTGTCAATACGCCAATCGGACCCGCGCCGGTCACAAGGACACTGCTTCCCGCCGTCACCCCGCCGCGATCACAGGCATAAACCGCCACGGCCGCCGGTTCGACCAGCGCCGCTTCCTCGTCGGTCATTTCATCCGGGATGCGCTGCACATTGTATTCATTCAGCAGCGCATATTCCGCCATGCCGCCGGATTGCCAGCTCAACCCGGCCAAGGCCAGATCCGTGCTCAGGTGAAAAAGACCGCGATCGGCAAAATAGTCGCCGGAGCGCGGCATGATCAAAGGCTGGACGGAAACGCGATCGCCCGGTTTAACCGAGGTCACCCCCGCGCCGACCGCTTCAACGACACCACCGAATTCGTGCCCCAAGATCTGCGGCCCGCTGGCCCTGGTGAACGGATGCGGTTCTACCGGAATAAAGATGGGCCCCGACACATATTCGTGCAGGTCCGTTCCGCAAATGCCGACAAACCGGTTGCGGATCAATACCTGCCCGGCCTGCGGCGCCGACGAAGGCGCGTCGATATTTTCAAGACGAAGGTCTTTCGCCGCATGGAAACGCAGTGCTTTCATTCATTCCTCCCGGCCCCGTTTCGCGACAAGGCCTGCCTGTTGTTCGCATCAAGCTTCCAGCAGTGCGATCAACGCACGCAGCTGGTGTGCGAAAGCATTGCAAGGAACGTGCCAGCAGCCGGAGTTTCCTCTATCTGACTGACTTTCAAATGTTTTTGTGACGAAGGACGAATTGGCGACAGCGCGGTTGTTGCAATTTGCCACAGCTGTGGCGCGACGCCCTGCAACAGTTGCAACACCAGGGCAGGCCTGACATCAATGCGCTGCCTTTTGGCGGACGCGGCGCAGCTGCCTGTGTACGGTTGAACGGTCGACACCAAGCAGGCGCGCCGCAGCGGAAATGTTTCCGTCCGTTGCCGCAAGAGCTTCCGTCAACCGGGAGTGTTCATCAGGCTTTTCACGCCCTGCGCTGACCGGATAATTTTGGGCCTGTCGCTGGACGTGCTCGGGAAGATCCGTCAGGTCTACACACCCGTTTTCACAGAGTGCCGCCGCAACATCAAGAACATTGAAAAGTTCGCGGATATTGCCCGGCCAATTGTGCCGCCGCAACGCCAACAGCGCTTCGGCGGAAACGACCGGAGCCGAACCCGTATCCGCCGTGCATTTCTTCAGGATTTCCGCAAGCAGCCAATCAAAATCGCTGCGGTTCCGCAGTGCCGGCAGTGACAGGGTGGCGGCGTTCAGGCGATAGAACAGGTCCTGGCGGAATGTGCCGTTGCGCACGAGTTCGGCAAGGTCGCGGTGGGATGCGGAGAGAATGCGTACATTGACCGGTTTGGCCCGCGATGCGCCGAGAGGCAAAACCTCGCCTTCGGCCAGCACCCGCAGAAGCCGGCTTTGCAGCGCCAAAGGCATGTCACCGATTTCATCGAGAAACAACGTGCCGCCATCGGCTTCCTCGACAAGCCCCTTGCGCCCCTTCGCCAAGGCTCCTGTGAAGGCGCCAGGCGCATAACCAAACAGCTCGCTCTCGATAAGCTGCTCCGGCATGGCGGCACAATTGACGGCAATAAAGCGTCCGCTGGCACCACTGCTGTCATGGATGGCGCGCGCCAGATATTCCTTGCCTGTACCGGTTTCGCCCTGGATCAGAATCGGCAATGACTTGCCGGCAAGCTTTGCCGCCTTTGTCTGCAGCCCAGCCAGATGCGGATCGCCGCCGCTCAACCGGCGCAGCGAGGCGGGGATGCGCTCCTGAACAATCGGTGCACCGCGCGATGGGTAGTGCGGTTCTATCGCATGCGCAAACAGAACATTGCCGTCCCGCGCAAACACCAGCCGGTCTTCGGACGGCCTCGTGCGGGTGAGATTGCCGAGATCGTCGACATCCATATCGAAAAACCGCGATATGGACTGCCCGATCAGATTCGCCGGCTGCCGCCAATCGAGCCCGGACGCGCGTGCCATGATCTTTGCGCCGTCGTGGGTCATGCCGATAATTCGCCCCGCACCGTCGATCGAGATCGCCGCTTCCGGATCGACGTCGAGAAATTCAGGAGAGCGCGAAAAACGCAATACCCACTCATTGCGCGTCTGGGCCATGAGATTGGCAAGCTCGATCCGCCGCGCCGTAGCCGTTACCAGGTGCAGCGCCAAGTTCTGGCTCGTCTTGATTTGCGGCGAACGCAGCAGCGAAATATCAAGCACGGCCGAAAGCTGCCCTTGCGCGTCATAGATGGGCGCGGCGGTGCAGGTCAGCGGTGTGTGGGTGTTGTCAAAATGATCGGTCTGATGAATCGTCAACGGCTCACCTGTCTCCAGGCAGGAGCCAACGGCACAGGTGCCTGCCCGCGCCTCCGACCATTCCGAACCGAGATAGAGACCCGCCTTGCGCAGATTGTTGTCGAACAGCGGATCGCCGAGGAATTCAACGGTGATCCCGTCGCGATCGGAAAGAAGCAGCACGTAGTTCTGACCGGCAACATGACGAAACAGGTTTTCGAGTCCCGACCGCGCGATTGAAATCAACTGCTCCGATTGCTGCCGATGCTCGCGCAACTGGGTTTCGGGAACGATGTAGGCCTCGCATGCCTGTGCCGGGTCCAGCCTGTGCTGCTTGATGCAGCGCAACCAGGATTCAACCACGGTTTCATCACGGTTGGTCGAGCCTCCCAGACTCACCGTCTCGATTTCGCGAATATGGTCCGAATGCAGCGACATGAGATTTTGCCATGCGCCTCCCAGCGCACCGCTCTCCCTTCTTCAGCCAGACCAGTCTGCACGAGTTGGACCAATTGTAAATGCGCGGGGACTTCACAACTCCATGCAACTATAAGTCACAGTGCTGCGCCGCGGCCGGTATACCCCCGACCTATCCCGCACGCCGGTCCGCCAAAATGTCCGCAAGGAAATTCTGAACATGGCCGAGCACCTGCATACGATCGTGCGAAATACCGGGAACAAGATCGAATTTCACGGAGACACCGGCACCTTCAAAGGAGCGCCGAAGGGCCGACAGCCGTTCCGGCCGCGTGCGCCCCGCATCGTTTGCCCCCCGCATCCAGTTTGTACTGCCCTCCGGAATGGTGATTTCCCATGTTTCCAGATCGGCATCGCCGACGACCATATGCATGGGGATACGGGCCAGTTTCTCCCGATCGAAGGTGATGCCAAACCGTTCCTGCAGATTGCGGATACCCACCCACCAGTCCTTGTCCGGATCAAGCAGGGTCACGGAACCGGGCGCGCCGATTGAGGCGGCCCAAAGTTTTTGCGGATGCAATATGGCAAAGCGGTGGGTGAAGTGACCGCCGCCGGAGAACCCGAACATGGCGAACATATCCCAATTCTGCTGGTATTTTGCGGCAACCTCCGCAACCATGTCCAGAAGAAGCAGATCGTAGCGGATATCGCCCTCGATCATGAACTTGTAGCCGCTGCGCGCGTCATCGCCCCGGACGCCGACGGGGAAAACGGGGCAAAGAATGGCGCAGTCGTTCCACCGGCCGAATTCGGCAAAGCCATCGCGGAAATCGAGAAACGATGTGCGTCCTGTACCGTGCACGGCCACCAGAAGATCGACCTTCCCGCCCTTGCCGACGATGGGAGGCACGTAAAGGCAATAATGAAACCGGGGATCGGATTTGCAGGCAAAAATGGCCGTGCAGCCAAGATCATAGATCGCTTGCGCCCGGCTTTCAGATGAAGATGACATGCTATTCCTCACTATAATGATTCAAGGCCGGCCGCCGGCTGATTTCCTGCCAACCCCGTCAAAACGCCATCCCAGTTCGACGCCGCCATTGTCGGTGCTGAACAGAGCGGGAATGGCCTGGAGCAGTTTGCGGGTATAGTCCTGTTGCGGATGATCGAAGATCGCATCACGACTGCCCTCTTCGACGATGACACCGTTGTTCATGACGATGACCCGGTCGGCGATCTGCTCGACCACAGCCAGATCATGGCTGATGAACAGGCACGAGAAGCCGTGCTTTCGCTGCAGCTCGGCGAACAGCTTGAGCACCTGCGCGCGGACTGTCACATCCAGTGCCGAAACCGGCTCGTCGGCGATGACGAATTGCGGCCGCCTGACAACAGCGCGGGCAATGGCCACGCGCTGGCGCTGGCCGCCGGAAAGCTGGTGCGGGAAACGCGTCGCGAACGCTGCAGACAGGCCCACCTCGTCAAGCACCTCCGCAACGCGGGCGCTCTTCTCTTTGCTCGTCAGTTCCGTGGAATGGCGAAGTGCCTCCCCTATCAGGCTGCCTATCGTCATGCGCGGATCAAGCGACGAGTAAGGATCCTGAAACACCATCTGGCAATTGAGCCGGTAATCCGCATAGTCCGCCGCCGATGGCTGGACGGACTTGCCATTGAAGAGTATCTGGCCATCTTTCGGTTCGATCAATCCGGCAATGGTGCGTCCCAGCGTGGTCTTGCCCGATCCCGATCCGCCGACCACCGCAACGACCTCTCCGGGCATCACGCTCAGGCTGACACCGTTCAGAGCCCGCTTGGGCTGCCCCTTGCGCAACAGGCTGCGGCGCGCGGCAAAGTCGACGATAAGGCCGTCAACGGTGATCCTTGCCATGGGCGAAACCTCTACAGCCCTTGCAGGCATGCGGTGCGGCAGGGCGGAAAGCAGTTTGCGGGTATAGGGATGCTGCGGTGCGCGCAGCAGATCCCGGGTATCCCCCTGCTCGACGATTTCGCCCTGCGACATGACCACGACCCGGTCTGAATATTTTGCCACCATCGCCAGATCGTGGCTGATCATGAGAACCGCCGTGTTGTTCTCGCGCGTCAGATCAACCATCAGTTCGAGCACATCGCGCTGGACGACGGCATCCAATGCGGTGGTCGGCTCATCGGCAATCAGCAAGGCCGGTTTGAGCAGCATCACGGCAGCCAGCATGATGCGCTGGCGCATGCCGCCGGAAAAATGATGCGGCATGGCCGCGAGCGCCGTCCGCGGGTCGCTCAGGCCAACCCGGGCCAGCATGTCGACAATCAGCCTGTGGCGCTCCCGTCCCGTCAGCCGCCGGTGCAGCCGCAGCCCTTCTTCCAGCTGGCGGCCGATTGTCATCGACGGATTGAGGGATGTCATCGGCTCTTGAAAAACCATGCCGATCCGGGCACCGCGCAATGCCTGCAGATCGCGCTTGTGCATGCCGCCGATTTCCCGGCCTTCGAAACATATCGTTCCGGCGGTACGCTGCACGGCAGGCGGATTGAGGGCGATGACGGCACGGGCTGCCATCGACTTTCCCGAACCGGACTCGCCGACAATCCCGACGATCTCTCCCGCTTTGACATCGAAGCTGATGGTCTTGAGTATTTTGATTCCCGTGCGTGCCACCTCGAGGGAAAGTCCGCGCACATCGAGCAGTGGTGCGTTCTCCTGCATCGTCAGCCCCTCATCCTTGGATCAAGTTTGTCACGCAGCGCATCGCCGAGAAGATTGATCCCGAGCAGGGTCAGCGAGATGCAGAGGCCCGGAAATATGGCCAGCCACACCGCCTGGGATATGAAGGGCCGCCCGCTCGCCAGCATGTTGCCCCAGGTCGGCGCGGGCGGCGGCACGCCGAGGCCGAGGAAACTGAGCGCGCTTTCGGCAAGCAGCACCCAGCCGAACATCGACGTGGCGAGGACCGTAAGCGGTGCGACACAGTTGGGCAGGATGTGGCGGCCCATGGTATAGGCGTTCGAATTGCCCATGACCCGCGAGGCCTCGATGAATTCCCGCTCGCGCAATGACAGGACGTTGCCGCGGACAATCCGCACGACAGTCGGGGTATAGGCGAGGCCAAGCGCCAGAATGATGCCGTACTTGTTCGCCCCGACAATCGCGAGCAGGCCGAGCGCCAGGAGGATACCGGGGAAGGCGAGCAGCGCGTCATTGAAGGTCATGACGATGCGATCGACCCAGCCGCGGAAATAGCCCGTCAATATCCCGATCAGGGTGCCGGCAGTTACGGCCAGCGCCACGGTGAGCAGGCTTATCCAGAAACTGGTCGCCGCTCCGGCCAGCAGCCGGCTGAGCACATCGCGGCCGAACTCATCCGTCCCCAGCCAATGGGCAGCACTTGGCCCGGCAAGCCTGAGTTTGAAGTTGAGGCCGAGCGGATCATAGGGCGTCCACACCGCCCCCATGAACGCTCCGGCCAGCAATGTTCCAATCAGTGCGCTACCGAGAAGCGCATTGGGAGCGAGATTTCTCATTCGGCAGTCACCCTCGGATCAAATAGGGGATAGAGCAGATCGACAATGAGGTTCACCAGCACGTACACCGTTGCAATGAGCAGAAGGCAGCCCTGGATGACCGGATAGTCCCTGGCGAAAATGGCATCGACAAGCAAACGTCCGAGACCGGGTATAGTGAAAACCGTTTCAACCACGGCGATACCGCCGAGCAGATTGCCGAGGACGATGCCGATCAGGGTCCAGGTCGGGCCAAAGGCATTCTTGAACGCGTGCCGCCAGAGGACCGCGGATTCCGACAGGCCCTTGGCCCGGGCGTGGGTGATGTAATCCAGCTGCATGACTTCCAGCGTCGAGGCGCGCGCCATGCGCAGGATCACGCCGATCTCGTGCAGGAAGAGCGTTACCACCGGCAGGATGATATAGAGCAATCCTTGCGGAAGGTTCTGGGACATCGAGACATAACCCAGCACCGGAAGCCAGCCCAGCTTCAGCCCGAAGAACAACAGCAGGAGCAGCCCCATCCAGAACGCCGGGATGGAAAGCAGGATGGTTGCGCCGCCGACCAGCGCCACGTCCGTCATGCTGTTTTGCCGCCAGGCGGCGATCATCCCCGCCGGCACCGCAACGATGCTCGCCAGGAAAACTGCGATCAGGACGATTTCCGCACTGATGCGCAAGCGCGCCAGTATCAGCGGCAGAACCTCCTGCTGGTTGGTTATCGACCGGCCAAAGTCGCCGTGCATTATATTGCCGAGCCAGATTGCGAACTGGGCGGGAATGGGCTGATCGAGCCCCAGCCTGCCGCGCAGATCCGCAAGACTCGCCGGATCCGCCAGGTCACCCAGCATCAGCGATGCCGGATCACCGGGAATGAGGCGGATGAGAAAGAACACGGACACCGCCACGATGAACAATGTCGGGATCGCAGTGCCAACGCGGGTAATGGCGAACTTCAGCATGCTGACCTCTCGGGCTTACGGGAACACAGCGTCTACTGCTCGAGACCGAGCTCCCAAAGCCGGAGTTTTGCCTGCCAGACAGGCGTGCCCTTCAAGCGCTTGCTGTTGACGGTTTCACCCGTGCCATTGCAGTAAATGATCAAGGGAACATCATGCAGCAGCTTTTTGTGAAGCTCGTCGAAGATGGCCTGCCGCTGCGCCTGATCGGATACTTCCATGGCTTTGGCGATCAGCCCCAGCGCTTCCGGATTGTCCCAGACCTTCCGCGGCTGTTTGTCCTTGGGCCCGGAGAACTGCTCGAAACTCAGAGCCGGATCGAGACGCGCGGAATAGGAGAAGGACATCATCTGGTATTTGCCGGAATTGTAGCGGTCGAGCTGGGTTGACCAGTCGAGGACCTCAATGCGGGCGTTGATGCCGACGGCCTGAAGCATGGCCTGTGCCACCACCGCCGCATCGAAACTCGGTGCGGTGGGACGCTTGTTGGCGATGATGTTGATTTCCTCGCCCTTGTAGCCGGCCTTGGCGAGCAGGTCCGCCACCTTTGCCGGATCAGGGGCAAAGGCTTCTTTCTGGATCTCGCTGTAGTAGCGCGAGCCGGGGAAGATGGCGGAATTGTTGGGACGACCGGTTCCGTTGGTCGCCTGTGCGACGAGGGTGGGAAGATCGAGCGCCGCGGCGATGGCTTGCCGCATCTCCACCTTGGAAAGCAGCGGATCTTTGGTCTGCATCAGGAATGTATGCTTGGATGCTTCCGCTCCCGTCGTTACGGTGAAATTCGCATTGGCTGAAAACTCCGGAATGTCGGTGCTCAGAACCGATGCGACATCCAGCGCGCCGGACAATAGACCGGCTTTCACCGTCGCCGGATCGGGTACGACAAGGAATTTGATTTCCTTGATCAGCGGGCGCTTGGAGCCGACATAGCCATCGGCCTTGTCTCCGCCCGGCGAAACATAGTTTTCAAAGGCGTCGAGGGTGATGTATTCCCCGCGCTTCCAGTTGCCGAACTTGTATGGCCCGGTGCCGATGGGCCTGTCCCAACTGCCATCGTCCTTGACCGACGCCTTCTGCAGGACGGCGGTCATCCCGCAATCCGTGCGCGCCAGCGTATCGAGAAAAATGGCGCTCGGGTGATTGATCTTCATGACCACGGTTTGCGGATCGGGTGTCGTGACCGCGTCCACTTTGAGGCCATTGCGGCCGTCGAATTCCGGCAGGCAGCGCCACTCGGTCTTGGGGTCCATGTAACGGGTCCAGCTCCACAGCACGTCGGCAGCGGTCAACGGCTCTCCGTTGTGAAAGGTAACGCCGGACCTGAGCTTGAACGTGTAGGTCAGCCCATCCGGCGAAAGCTCGAAGCTCTGCGCAAGCAGCGGCCCAACGGAGCCGTCTTCTTTATACCCGACGAGACCCTCCACCGTATGCAGGACCACAGCATCCGTATAGTCGTCGCGGTTGACGCCGGGATTGGAGCTGCGAATGTCAGCCGGAATTGCCGCGGTAATCGACTGGGCGGCGGCAGGCGCCGCGATCAGCCCCAATGCCAATGACATCAAAATAGCATTCTTCATATTCTGAACCCCATTATTCATTCGGGCTTAGGTGCCCGTTGGTTGAAGAAGGAAAGATTTCCGCCCTTTAAGCGGCCGCGACTTGAACCGGGTCCGACCGAAGGCTGTAACGGGTGAAGTTGCGGTTGATGGCCGGCAGGCAGGCAACCTCCATGGTGCCACTGGCGGGATGCATGATGACCATGGCAACCGTGGCCGAAAGGTTCCCTTCGGTGTTCAATCTCGGCGGCCTGCAAACGGCATAGGGCGTCAGGAAGTCATCGAAGAACGCGCGCTTCATATCGGCAATGCCGAGTTTTTCCCCGGCTTCCTCCAGTATCTTGCGCACGCGCCAGTCACGGTACGGGCTTTCCGGCACATGCGGCAGCCCTGTGTCCCGGAGTTTTGAAAGCGCCACGGGGCTCACCCAATGGTTGGCGTGAACAACCAACCCATTGGCCGGCAATATATGGAATACCTCGTCCGGTGCGCACTCAAGGTCGATTGCAAAACCCGCGCCGGTCGAAAGGATCATGTTGTTGGAGCAGGCCTTCGGCGTTCCCGCCACCGCCCGCATCGCAAGGGCGAAATGCTCCTGCTCCAATGCCTTGCGCCGGATCAGCGCAAGGGGGACGCCCTGCTGCCGGTAGTCGCGATCGGATTCAAGATAGTTTGCAGTGATGCAGACGCCGGCGCTGTTCATGCCGTTCCGCGCAAGACCACCCGCTTCGACGAATGTCAGGAAATCCGGGCCGTCCTCCTGCAGAACCCGCAAGACGATGGCCGTCTCGGCGCACTCCGTCTTCCAGTCCCAGTTCTGGCCGTGAATGAGAGTGCCGTCCAGGCTTCTCTCGGGAAGAATGACCGCGCCGGTGCACCCATCATCGATCTCATCTTCCTCGTCCAGCGGCGCGTTCTTTTCCAGACGCGCCTTGGCGATGACTTCGGTGCGCGCATTGATCATGACGATATCGTCGAAAGCAACGCCAGCGCCCTCGGCGATGCCGCGCATCTCCTCGATGTAGTGCGCACCGAAATTCGCGATTTCCCCGGCAAACTCCTCGATAAGCCGCGTCTTTTCGGATGCGCTGTAGCCCAGCTTGGCAAGCTGGTCGCCATACAGCGCAACGCTTTTTTTCACGCGCTCGGGCACCGCAGCACCATATTGGCGCCCACGCTCAAACGGCGTCCCGGAGATGGTTACGAAGGGAAAGGATGTCGGATATGAACTCATCGCTGCGCCTTATAGTGTATTTTGTTTAATTTACGTACACTTTAATACGTAATGATTGCGTGTCAATTGGCTTTTATGCAAAAATAAGCCGCATAGGATATGGAGCCAGGATTGACCGTCAGTGACCTTCAAATAGAAATCGCCCGCCAGATCGTTTCCTTGGCCTCGTCGGAACGCTGGCCCGTCGGGGAGCGCGTGTCGGATTTTGCTTTGGCCAGAAGGCTGGGGGTCTCACGATCGCCGATCCGCTCGGCCCTTGCTCTGCTGGCGAGCCGCGGCGTTCTGGCCCATGCGCCCGGCCGGGGCTATGTCCTGGCTCTCCTGCCCGATGGCAACGGCGATATCGATGGCATCGCGCCCCCATCGGAGCTGGAAGACATCCACAAACGGCTGATGGCTGACCGGGCGACGGGCGCAATACCGATGGAAGTATCAGAGACGCTGCTGGCGGAGCGTTACAGCTCCACACGGGGAACCATTCGCAAAGTCTTGCTGCGGTTTGCCGCCGAAGGCCTGGTCCAGCGCCAGAGGGGCCATGGCTGGGCCTTTGCCGAAAGCCTCGATACCGACCAGGTGGAGGAGGAAAGCTATCAGTTCCGTATGATTCTGGAATGCGGCGCCCTGCGGCATCCGGGCTTCAAGGTGGACAAGGACCATCTTGCTTCCATCCGCGCCGCGCAGGCGGATATCATGCGCATCCCGCCCGCATCGGTTCAGCGCGATCAGTGGTTCAACGTCAATGCGTCGTTCCACGAAGCCCTGGCGGTCTGGTCGGGCAATCGCTTTCTTGTTCAGGCCGTTCGCCAGCAAAACAGCTTGCGGCGCATTACCGAGTATGCCTATTTCGAAAGGCTCCCGCACGAACGCATTCGTCAGGTCTGCATCGAACACATTGCCATTCTCGACGCCCTATCCGAGAACGACGTGATCTTTGCCGAGGCCCTTTTGCGCCGTCACATCGAAGGCGCAAGCCGCTATGAGGTGGAATAACGGGATGCTGGACTTACCAGTCTCGGGTCATAATCAACCCGTTTCTGCCGTGATTCCCAAAAAAACAACCATAACTAGAAATAAAGACTTCAGACGATAGAAACTGCCGACATATTCGCGTATTGCAGACAGCGATAAATATGTGCGGGGGTGCATCCAATGAATGAAGCCATTCGGGAACTTTTGGCTAAGGTAGGCGGTTTGCCGGTCGCGGTCGATCAGATCAGCGATGAAGAAGACCTATACAATGCGGGGTTGTCCTCGTTCGCCTCCGTCCAGCTGATGCTGGGCATCGAGGACACATTCGATATTGAGTTTTCGGACCAGTTCCTCAACCGCAAATCCTTTGCCAGCATCAAGGCTATCGAACGGACAGTGGAAGCGATCCTCAAGAACAATGAGGACGCCTGATGAACGCCGGCGCCGGTAACAGTCTGCAGCAGCGCGCGTCGCGCGTTGCCGCCATCGCCGCCCAGTTCGCCGACAATGTTGATACCGAAGCACGGTTTCCGCGCGAAGCCATCAATGCGATGAAGGCCGAGCATCTGCTTGGTATCCAAGTTCCCGCCGATCTTGGCGGCGAAGCGGCGCAGGTCGAGCAGATCGCGGAAATATGTTCCATTATCGGACAGTCCTGTGCTGCCAGCGCGATGATTTTCGCGATGCACCACATCAAGCTGTCGAGCCTTGTCGAACATGGCCAATCCGCGAAATGGCACCGGGCCTTCATGCACCGGATTGCGGCCGAACAGCTGCTGCTGGCATCCGCTACCACCGAAGGCGGCATTGGCGGCGATTTGCGCAACAGCCTATGCGCCATCGAAATTGACGGCGATACCTGCCGTCTCGAAAAGAATGCGACAGTCATTTCCTACGGCACTGAAGCCGATGCGATCCTGATCACGTCCCGCTCGGGTACGGAGGCCGCATCTTCCGACCAGGTCATGACCGTTTTTGTCAGGGACCAGTATACGCTGGAGAAGACAAACGGCTGGGATACCCTCGGCATGCGCGGCACCTGCTCGGAAGGCTTTGTTTTCCGGGGAACCGGCAGCACGGAACAGATCCTGCCCCACCCTTTCGCGGAAATAGCGGCGCAGTCCATGCTGGCCATGGCACACCTCCTCTGGAGCGCGCTCTGGTACGGCATTGCAGTCGATGCCGTAACCCGGGCGCAGTCCTTCGTCAGGGCGGCGGCCAAGCGTACGCCCGGCGTTCAGCAGCCGGGAGCATTGCGTGTCGCCGAAGCGTCGAACATGCTGCAGATGCTGAAGTCCGAAATCGTCGCCTGCCTCAATACCTACCGGCATGCCAAGGACGATAGCGACAAGCTCGCCTCGATGGGCTTTGCCATTACGATGAACAACCTCAAGGTTGGCGCATCGCAATCCATTCTCCAGATCATCAATCATGCCATGCTCGTCTGCGGCATCATGGGTTACAAGAACGGAACACCCTACAGCCTCGGCCGGCATTTGCGCGATGCCAATTCGGCACAGCTCATGGTCTCCAATGAGCGCATTCTTGGCAACACGGCCACGATGCTGCTCATCCACAAACAGAACACCAGTCTCTTGGGGTAACACGGCATGGACGCTCAAATATCTTTTCTCGACCGCCTGTTTTCGGCTGGTCTCCTGCTCGATACCGGCGTTGACGGTCTTTATGGACGCAGCGGCCGTTTCGAGGACGTCATTGCCGCGTTCGAGCGGCTGATTGACCGCACCGGCGGCAGCGATGGTGCCGAAGCCATACGCTTCCCGCCCGGGATGAACCGCGCCATCTTCGAAAAAAGCGGCTACATGAAGAGTTTCCCGCAATTGGCCGGAACCATCCACAGTTTCTGCGGATGCGAGCTTGATCATGTCAATCTCATCCAGTGCATGGATGCCGGCAAAGACTGGACGAAAGAACAGCAAGCGACCGATATCGTGCTGACGCCGGCCGCCTGCTATCCGCTCTATCCCGTTGTGGCACAGCGCGGCGACCTGCCGGCAGATGGCGGACTGTTCGACCTGCAGTCCTATTGCTTCCGGCACGAACCGTCAAAAGACCCGGCGCGCCAGCAGATGTTCCGCATGCGTGAATATGTCCGCATGGGCAAGGCCGACGACGTGACGGAATTCCGCCAGCTCTGGATCGAGCGCGGCACGGACATCATGCAGCGGGTAGGCCTTCCCGTTCACATCGACGTTGCCAACGATCCGTTCTTTGGCCGCGCCGGGCGCATGCTGGTCAACAATCAGCGCGATCAGAACCTGAAATTCGAACTGCTTATCCCGATCACATCGACCGAGAATCCGACCGCCTGCATGAGCTTCAACTATCATCAGGATCATTTCGGCACGAAATGGGGCATTCAATTCGCTGATGGCACGACCGCCCATACTGCCTGTGTCGGATTTGGCCTGGAGCGGATTGCGCTCGCCCTGTTCCACCACCATGGCCTCGACATCGAAGCCTGGCCGGAACAGGTTCGCCAGGAATTGTGGGGCTGACCGGCGGCATGCAAGCTGTTTTCCCCCATATCGATCCGCAGACCTACCGGCCGCATGCCCTGCATGCGCAGGACCGGATTTGGCCGGAGACCAACTGCTACGTTGATCTGTGGATCGAGGTTCTTGCTGCACAGAACCTGCCGCCGGAAGCAATGCTGGGCTTCACCCTGAATCAGGACTTTGAAGGCGATCAGTTTACCTTTTTCAAGGTGCCGCTGGAGGATCTGGAGACGCTTTATGGCATTCGCGTCGGCGAGCTTGCTATCTTTGACACGGTGGAAAGCCACGTGGCCGCGCAGATGGCACGGGGCCACCTCACCCTCGTGGAGATGGACAGCTATTTCATGCCGGACACCCATGGGGTGGGCTACCGCAGCGAGCACGGCAAGACGACGGTTGCCATCAACCGCATGGATACGCAAAACCGCAGCCTCGATTATTTCCACAATGGCGGCTTCTTCCGCCTGGACGGCGACGATTTTGACGGCCTGTTCCAGCGTCATCTGACTGATGAGGACATGCCGTTCCTGCCCTACACGGAATTTGCAAAATTCCCGGATCAGCCAGCCGATGCCGCGTCCATACGCGCGAAATCCGCACGTCTGCTGCCCGGCCATTTCGCCCGCCGGCCCGCAGCAAATCCCATTCGTGCGTTCATGGATGTGTTTCCGCTGCAGGCCGAGGCCGTGGCGGAACGGCCCTTTGCGTTCTTCCACAAATACGCCTTCAACACGATGCGCCAGCTGGGCGCCAACTTCGAGCTTGCCGCCAGTCATCTCGCATGGCTGCGCCCGGATGGGGCCTTTGCTGCGGCGGCAAATGATGCGATCCGTATTGCCGAGGTCGCCAAGGCGGCACAGTTCCAGCTTGCCCGTGCCGTCACGCGCAAGAAATTTGCCCCGCTGGCGGATGCGCTCCTTCCAGCCGCCGATGCATGGGACAGCATGATGGATATTCTGGCTTCGGAACTCGGCCATCCCAAAGTGCACGCCGCTGCCGAAAGCCGCGTGGACGCTTGACGCGGATGGAGAGCGTGCCGCTGCCGATCCGTAACGAGGGTGGTCAACTTCTCGGCGATGCGTGGCACCTCATCCTGACAGCATCGGGCGAAGCAGCCGGGCCGGATCAGGTGCGCCGCGAAGGCGCTTTGCCTAATGTCCCGGTACCCGGCACAGTGGCGGAAGCCCTGGAACAGGCCGGCCGGTTTGAACGTGGCGCTCCCTTTCCGCTCAATCAACAGGACGCCTGGTATATCAGGGCATTCGGCGACGAACCGGCGGGAACGGCCATTCTCCGTTTCGAAGGGCTGGCGACAATCGCTGAAGTCTATTGGAACGGCAGCCGCATTCTGCAGTCCGGCAATATGTTCCTGTCGTCGGATGTTGCAGTCGAATTGACCGGCAGGGACGAGCTTGCCATATGTTTTCGCGCATTGGCGCCTCTTCTCAACCGGAAGGGGCCCCGCGCACGCTGGCGCACGCAACTGATGAACGAACAGGGCCTGCGTCTGCTGCGGACCACGCCTCTCGGCTACATGCCCGGCTGGTGTCCCGAAATTCATCCGGCAGGTCCATGGCGCCCGGTAAGGCTGTTGCGGCCGGACTCCGAGCCGATAGCGGATATTGACATCCACAGCGAATTGACCCGCGGTGGCGACGGCGTTCTCAACGTGAGTTTTGCCTGGTCGGGCCCGTTCGAACACCCCGTGGTGGAATGTGCCGGCTGCAGCATCGAAGCCGTTCTGAACGATGACGGCCGCTGGCATGCGTGTCTTGATTTACCCGGCGTGACCCAGTGGTGGCCTCACACGCACGGTTCGCCGGTCCTGCATGACGTCGTGCTACGTGCCGGGGATGAAACATATCGGCTGGGGCGCACCGGCTTCAGGAGCCTGGAGATCGACCGGGGTGAGGACAGCCAGGGCTTTGCCATGATCGTGAACGGCAAGCGCATTTTCTGCCGGGGCGCGGTCTGGAGCTCAGCCGACATTGTCCGCCTGCCGGGCAAGCGCGAGGATTACGCAGTCTGGCTGCGCCTCGCCGCAGAAGCCGGAATGAACATGATCCGTATCAGCGGCATTACGGTCTACGAAAGCAATGATTTCTTCGATCTGTGCGACGAACTCGGCATCTTGGTCTGGCAGGATTTCATGTTCGCCAATTTCGATTATCCGGTGAAGGATGCCGAATTCGCGGCGCAGGTCGACGCGGAAGCCCGGCAATTGCTCAAGAGAACACGCGGGGCCCCTTCCCTGGCGGTCCTGAGCGGTGGCAGCGAAATCTACCAGCAGGGCTCCATGCTGGGCCTGCCGGAAACCGTTTGGAAAGGGCCGCTGACCGAGGAAATCCTGCCGTCCCTGTCACGCAGTCTGCGTCCCGACGTGCCGTACGTTGCCAATTCGCCATGCGACGGTGCGCTGCCCTTTATCGCCAATGCCGGCGTCAGCCACTATTACGGCGTCAGCGCCTATTGCCGACCGCTGGAGGATGCGCGCCGCGCCAATGTCCGCTTCGCCACGGAATGCCTGGCGTTTTCCAACGTTCCGGAAGCCCGCACATTGACGGCGCACCTGAACGTGCCTGCGGTCCACCATCCCCGCTGGAAGGCAAGGGTACCCCGCGACAGCGGTGTATCCTGGGACTTCGAGGATGTGCGGGAGGCCTATCTCGCCATGCTGTACGGCTTCGACCCGACGACACTGCGCCGCGAAGACATGCCGTCCTACCTGCACCTGTCCCGGGCAGTCACGGCCGAAGTGATGGAAGCCACCTTTGCCGAATGGCGGCGGCCGGGTAGCAGCTGCTGGGGCGGGCTGGTCTGGATGCTGCAGGATCTCTTGCCAGGGGCGGGCTGGGGCGTCATCGACAGCACCGGCGAGCCGAAGGCGGCATGGTACGGCTTGAAACGCGCCTGGCGTCCGGTCAATCTCACCCTCACTGATGAGGGCGTCAATGGTCTTGCGCTTCACATCGTCAATGAACGGCCGGAGGGATTGGAAGCGTTCGTGGAGATCACGTGCCTGCGCGCCGGGAAACAGCCCGTTGTATCGGGCCGCCGTGACCTGACGCTCGAATCGGGTCAATCATTGACGCTCGCAGCGACGGATCTGTTCGGTGCCTTCTTTGACACAACCTATGCCTATCGCTTTGGCCCGGTTTCCCATGACGTGACCGTGGCCCGCTTGAAAGACCCGCAGTCCGGCAGGGTTCTCGCCGAGGCTTTCCATTTTCCGCAAGGCCGGACGAAAGCCTTCCATGAGGCGGCAGTCGAAACCGCCCTTACCCTGGAGGGCAATGTCTGGTTCCTTGAGCTGACCACGCCCGTGCTCGCCCAGTCAGTCCATGTGGATATCGAGGGCTACCGCCCCGATGACAACTGGTTTCATCTGGCGCCTGGCGAGACCAGGCGGCTCGAATTGATCCCGCGTGACGGCACTGCGCTTTCAGCCCGCCCAGCCGGCGAAATCCGCATTGCCGGAAGTCCTCGCACCGTCTGGTTTGAGTGATCGTCAGCCCGGAAAACGCAGCGCCATCCGTTCGAGCGCGTCAATATAGATATCGCGGGCGTGCTGCGGTGTGAGATTGTGATCCGCATCGGTGATCTTCTTGACCGACACATTGGGATACCCGGCAATCCTGCCTTCCCGCGCATCAAAATAGTAGCCGAAATATTCAAGTCCGGGATCCCGGTAGCTGTAGAGCAGTTCAACGGGACTCTGCCTGTCCTTCAACACGCCGAATGCCTTGTAGACGGCCCGGCCTTCTATCGTCCGGCCGCGAAGCAGATGCCGCGCCCGTTTGGCAATGCGCCGGCCCATTCCTCCGGCAACGTTTCGGGCGATGCCGACAAAATCCAGTTCGCCGCGGACGAGACGTTTGAATGTCGAGGCGCGCAACAGCCGGCTGCCATATTCTTCCAGGGTTCGGCTGCCTTCCCGCACGGCCTCATCGACTGAACGTCCCGGTTCCCAGTAAAAGGTAATGGGATTGACGAGGACCGCACCGGAAAGCCGCGGATCAGCAACGATGCTCTGAAACCCGAGATAGGCGCCACTGCAGCGGCCTGCAGCGATGATCGCCGCAGTGCCGAGGCCATTGAGAAAAGACAGCGCTTCGGCAACGTCAGCATTCTGCGCATCATGATAGAGCACTTGGTCGGGAACGCCGGGGACTGGCGGACTATCGGACGCATTGGCCGTATCAAACCGGAGCGAGGCGACGCCGCGCCGTGCCAGCGCGCGCGCTATGGTGACAATCGTGCGCCCCCATCCCGCATGCCGGTCATAGGCAGAGGTCAGGAACAGCACTGTCGCCCCGCGCCGTGTGCCTTGCGGCTCACACAACACGCCATAGAGCCGATCACCACGACCGAAACGCAGCGGGGTTTCCGCAAAACCATCGCCCTGCAACGTCCCGGCTTTCACGTCCTGAACGACAAGTGCGCGGGCCTCGATGGGCGGGGAGCGTCCGGCAACACCCGCGGCCCAATCGACAATGCGGTCGGCAACGGCGAGCGGCAGCTGCGAGATGACAGGATTGGAAACCAGTTTGTCATAGCTGGTGTAGTCCTCGGTCACCGTATCCATGCCGAGCTGGCTGAGATGCGCCGCGAACTCCCGGTCGGACGGTCGGTCCACCCGCACCAAAACCAGACATTCCGCTGCAATCTTGCTGCCAAGTGTCATCAGGTTTGCCCGGCGCAATCCTTCCGCCACTTCCGCAGGCAGTTTCAACGAGGCAATCGACACGCCAGTTTTGTCGCGCTGGGCTTCCGGCAAGCCAAGGTCGGCGTCAACCATGCCAGACCAGATCGCCAGTTCACGCGTATAGTGCCGGCCTGAAACAACCGGCGCCATGAACGCAATGGCTTCGAGCCCGTCCATTCGAGCCGCTGCATCGGCGGCGACAACGCAACCCAATCCCTGGCTCAAAACGATGATGCGCTGGCAGCCCGAGAGGTCCTTCAACAGCCCCGCCCCGGCCACAAGCGCGTCACTCCAGACCGCCAGTCCCCTGGAAAAGTCGCCATCATCCAGCGCGTCACCGGTTCCCGGCCAATCGAAGCGGAAGGACGGGATGCCCGTCTCAGCCAGTTTCTCCGCAATGATGCGCCAGAATTTGTGGGTGCACAGTTCTTCCAGCCCCCACGGGCTGGCGAAAAGCACCGCCGTACTGCCCGGATGATCCGCATCAGCCCTTTGAAAAAGTCCAATCGTCCGATTGAAAACAATAGGCTGCGCTGCCGCCCGCCCCCCTATCCTTATTGCGTCCGCAAGTTCCCCGGACTGGATATGGATTTCCTTGTTCATGGTCCGCCTCGCCCCCGATGCTGAAGGAACTGATCTAGCAGAGGAACAGGGGCAATGGCCACCGGCCCTTTCCATCCAGGTTACCAAACGCATAAGAATTCAACCTGCTGCACGCGAGAGCCAACAGCCGTAGTGACAATCGGCCGGAGTCTCCATTAACATCGCGCTGGATTACCTTGGGGTGGCCAATGGTTGAATCAGGTCGTTTTCCTGCTTCGCACCGGATGCCGCTGACCCGTATATTGACATCGCGGGAGAAAAGCATGGCCTCTTATAAATATGGAAAGTACCTGCTGAGATACGAGAGTGATCAGTTTGACAAAGAATTCGAACCCGGATCGATCCCCTACAATTCCGGTATATACCGCTGCAAAAACTGCGGTGAGGAAATAGCTGCAACAGAAGGCGTACCGCTGCCGGCTCAACACCGGCACTCGAATAACCTGCCAATCGTCTGGCAATTGCTCGTCTATGCGGCTCCGAGAGACTGAATATCCGGACATTACAAGAGCTGGCGGCGTTCCCGTTCCATCGCCGCCCGCGGGCAGCAGAGGCCTTTCACAACAGTGGGTGTTCCACAGCCAAGCGGCCCGGATTCGCAAATTGGAAGCCTAAGCGCTTTTCAATTTCGCCGAATGCGGCCATAGTTGCGGCGTTCGAATTGGAGGATTAAATGAAAAAAATTCTGATCACGGCAACAATACTCTTTGCTGCTCTTGGGTCAGCGGCACAGGCTGACGGAACTCTGGACAAGATCAAGTCCTCTGGCACCATCACGCAGGGTGTACGAGAGTCATCCGGATTGGCCTATACGCTCGGCAATGGCGTCTACACCGGCTATCACTACGATGTCTGCCAGAATATCATTGCGGACATCAAGAAGAAGCTTGGGCTTGAAAAGCTGGACATCCGGTATCAGCCCGTCACATCGCAGAACCGTGTGCCTCTGGTCCAGAACGGCACCGTCGATCTCGAATGTGGCTCTACAACGAACAACACCGCACGTGCAAAGGACGTTGCATTTGCCGATACCGTGTATGTCGAGGAAGTGAAAATTGCGGTCCGTGCCAACTCCAACATCAGCAAGCTGGAAGATCTGAACGGCAAGAACGTGGCGACCACGACCGGCACCACCTCCGTGCAGACCCTGCGCAAAAACAAGCGCGGCAAAGACATTACCTTCAACGAGGTCTATGGCAAGGATCACGCCGACAGCTTCCTGCTCCTGCAGAGCGGCCGCGCCGATGCCTTCGTGATGGACGCCTCGATCCTCGCGGCCAATATTGCCCGGGCACAAAAGCCAAGCGATTTCAAGGTTCTGCCGGAAGTCCTGTCCGTTGAACCGATCGCCATCATGATCCGCAAGGACGACCCCGAGTTCAAGAAGGCGGTCGATGAAAGCATCGTGGAACAGATCAAGGCGGGCACCATCGCCAAGCTCTACGACAAGTGGTTCATGCAGCCCATTCCGCCGAACAATGTTTCGCTGAACATGCCGGCCTCGGAAGCCACCAAGGAAGCCTGGGCCAATCCAAACGACAAGCCGACCGAGGACTACAAGCAACCCGGTCAATAGGTTTGAGCTTACCAGGGCCGGGAAACGCGCAGTACCTGCCCTGTTGATGCAACACGTGCGGGTGGGCGAGATATGATGGCGTATTGGCAGAACGTATGGGATCGCTGGCAGTTTCTTTGGGATGACCGGGGTGACGGCGTCACCTACTTTCAATGGATGCTGTCGGCTTGGGGCTACACGGTTGCCGTGGCCGCCACCTCGCTCGTGATCGCTCTGGTGTTCGGCATCGTCATCGGAACGTTGCGCACGCTGTCGGGACACCGGGTCATCTCCGCCTTCGCGGCGGGATGGGTTGAGCTTTTCCGCAATATTCCCATCCTCGTCCAGCTCTTCATCTGGTTCTTCGTGATTTCCGAACTCGTTCCTGGCATGCGGAGCGTGCCGGGCTTCGTTTTGGCCTGCTGTGCGCTCGGCTTCTTCACCTCCGCCCGTATTGCCGAACAGATACGCGCCGGTATCCAGGCCCTACCGACAGGCCAGCGTAACGCCGCCTATGCCGTTGGCTTCACCCAGTTCCAGACCTACCGCTATGTGATCCTGCCGCAGACCTTCCGCATCATCATCCCGCCGCTGACCAGCGAAGCGATGAATATCGTCAAGAACTCGTCAGTCGCCTTTGCGGTATCGATTCCCGAACTGATCAGCTTCGCCATGCAGACACAGGAAGAGACGTCGCGCGGGGTCGAGGTCTATCTGGCGGCCACGGTGCTCTATGCGGTGACCGCGCTGGTGGTCAACCGGGTCATGGCCTTCATGGAACGGCGGATGCGCATACCCGGCCTGACGGTCCAGACGCAGGGAGCGCACTGATGGCTACGCTCGACTTTTCGTTCTATACATGGGCCAATATCAGCAATTATCTGCTCAGCGGCCTCTATTTCAGCGTCTCGCTTACGATCGCCGCCACCATTGGCGGCATTGCCCTCGGCACCGTCATTGCCCTGATGCGCCTGTCCAACGTCAAGCCGCTGGAATATATCGCCACGTGGTATGTCAATGTGTTTCGCAGCGTGCCGCTGGTGATGGTGATCCTCTGGTTTTTCCTGCTGGTACCATCCGGCTTTTACGACCTCTTCCCGGGTGGAAGCGGCCAGAAATACCGGGCCGAGATTTGCGCCCTGATAACCTTCATTGTCTTTGAAGCCGCCTTCTTCAGCGAGATCGTGCGCGCCGGCATCCAATCCCTGCCGCGCGGCCAGACGAATGCGGGACAGGCTCTCGGCATGACCTACGCGCAGAACATGCGCTACATCATCCTGCCCCAGGCGATCCGCAACATGCTGCCGGTCTTCCTGACCCAGACCATCGTGCTGTTCCAGGATACCTCGCTGGTCTATGCCATCGGCGCCTACGACATCCTCAAGGGTTTCGAAATCATGGGCAATACGTTTGGCCGGCGGATCGAAACCTATCTCCTCGCTGCCGTGGTCTATTTTGTCATCTCCTTTTTCTTGTCCATGGTCGTCAAGAAACTGAACCAGAAAATCCGCATCGTGCGCTGAAGTGAAGGACGCAATCACAATGATCGAAATGAAAAGCGTTTCCAAATGGTATGGCACGACTCAGGTCCTCAACGACTGCTCGGTTAAGATCAACAAGGGAGAAGTTGTCGTCGTTTGCGGGCCGTCCGGCTCAGGCAAATCCACCCTGATCAAGACCATCAACGCGCTTGAGCCAATCCAGAAGGGCGAAATCTGGATCGACGGCGTCGCCGTTCACGACAAGGCCACCGACCTACCGAAATTGAGAAGCCGCGTCGGGATGGTCTTCCAGCACTTCGAACTGTTTCCGCATCTGTCGGTCACCGACAATCTCATCATTGCCCAGATAAAGGTGCTTGGCCGCCGGCGCGACGAGGCCAAGAAACGCGGCCTGCAAATGCTGGAACGCGTCGGGCTCATCGATCATCAGCACAAATTCCCCGGCCAGCTCTCCGGCGGCCAGCAGCAGCGCGTGGCCATCGCCCGCGCACTCTCCATGGATCCGATCATCATGCTTTTCGACGAGCCGACGTCGGCGCTTGATCCGGAGATGGTGGGCGAGGTGCTGGACGTGATGGTCGGTCTCGCTTCGGAAGGCATGACCATGATGGTCGTGACACACGAAATGGGTTTCGCCCGGAAAGTCTCCAACCGCGTCATTTTCATGGATGTCGGCGGACGCATTCTCGAGGATACGACAAAGGACGAGTTCTTCGGCAAGATCGAGGACCGCCAGCCACGCACGCGGGAATTTCTCAACAAGATTCTGCAGTATTGAGGTCGCAGCGGGGCGAAAGTCCCCGCTTTTGTTCAGGCCATCACTGGGCGCCGACCGGGCGTGGCGGATAGATGGCCTGCACCTGTGTGGACCTGGGGGTGCCGGATATCGCACCTGTCGTCATACCCGACGTGCCGGGGTGGGTTTTTCCGGCAATCAGCATATCTTCGTGCACCCAGCCGATCATGTCGGTAGCGGGAATCACGATGTGATGCCATTTGCCGGTTTTGCCATAGGAGCGCATTTCGCGTCCCTTTTCCACGGTACCCGCCGGTTCGGATTTATCCCACGCATTGCGCCGCAAGGTCAGCCTTTCGCGCGCATACACCACCGATGGCGTCATGTTGGGCATGTTGATCCCGCGTGGCAGGTGAATGCCCGTCCGCTCCGCTGGACCAACGGCCAAGGTCGGCCGCTGCAATGGTTGCGGCTGCTGTAATGCTGCCCGCTGCAGCGGCGTGGGCACCACGGGATTCGGCTGTGCGCCGACGGGAATGGAGGGGCGCGCTATCGGAGCATTGAAAGCGGTAGCCGGAATGTTCTCCTGGCGCGGCGCGGCTTTTGCAGTCGGTTTCACATCTGCGTCTGGCTTTACGGCGGCTGATCGACTGGTCTGTGCCGCTGGACGCTCGAACCATCCGGCGAAGGCTTTAAGCGGGCCTTTGTGCTGCGTTGCCGACCATATGCTCAATGCGCCAACGCCGACAATCACGGCAAGAGCCAGGAATATACCCGTCGAGGACCCGCGCGCTGCGGAGCGCGACGATGACCGCTTCGGCGAACGTGACGGTGAACGGGTGCTGCGCTTTCTCTTGGCCATATGAATCCTGCCCTCTTCGGCCCAGTCGCGGTTGGGCCAGATCAACATCGGGTTTAACAACGTTCCTGAGCGTCGAATCGCGATGTCACCCAGCCTGACAGGGCTTCCTTGGTATTTCGTTACCGGGCAGCAAGGACATGTACAGAAGCAGCTTGAGGGATGCGCTGGCTGGCGCCACAGACGATTTTCATCCCGTTATGCCGAGCCCGATACTATGCCGAACCCGCTCCCCAAAGTCCAAGATCTTCGGCATGACTTCAGCCCTGTGTACATTGCACACAGATACGTGTACAAAGCACACATGACCATGGACCGGATCTTTGCGGCGGCCAAAGCCGTACTCGAACAAGACGGAATCGCGGGACTCACCATCCGCAAGGTGGCGCAGAGCGCGCAGATGTCGACGATGGCGATGTACCGCCACTTCGCCGACAAGAACGCTCTGCTGAACGCTTTGATGGCGGACGGACTTCGGGCCTGGGAAGAGCGCGCGCGCGCCATCGGCACATCCGATCCGATGGAATGGCTGGAGGAGCTTGGCGAAGCTTACTTGGACTTCGCCATCACGGAACCCCACCGGTTCGACGCGGCGTTTTTCCTGCCCGCTCCCGAGGCGCGCCGCTTTCCAGACGATTTTGCGGCCGGCCGCTCGCCCGTATTGACCATGGCCATGAAGCGCATCGAAGAGGCGCAGGCAGAGGGATGCATCGAGGACACGCCCGCGCTCGAAATCGCCTTGGCGCTCGCGGCGCTCGGTCAAGGCCTCGTCTCGATGCATCGCGCCAACCGCTTTTCGAGCGAGACGCAGTTCAAAGCGCTCTACCACACGGCCCTTCACCAATGTCTCGCTTCATTCGAATCTGCTCGGAGAACAAGATGATCGCCGTCCTCGCTGCGCTGCTGAGCGGCGCGATGTTCTATCTGTCACAGGGCTTAGACGACGTATGGATGCTGGCTTGGTTCGCACCGGTGCCGCTGCTGTGGCTGGCCTACGGAAAACAGCCGATGTGGCAGGTGATGGCGGCGAGCGCAGCCGCGATCCTGGCAAGCGGTGGCTACATACTGCAACTGCCTTACATACCGCCGCTCTTCATAATCGTGCCGGTGCTGCTGCTTTACGTTGGCATGTTTTGCGCCGCCGTCTGGTTCGCGCGCTTTGTACACCTCTGGGCGCATCCGTTCGCCACACTCTTCGCGTTTCCAGCATGGTGGACGGCGTTCGAACTCCTGAGCCAGCTTCCATCGCCGAACGGTACCTACGGCTCGTTTGCCTACAGCACGATGTCAGCGCCCATCCTGATCCAGAGCGCTTCGCTCTTGGGAATGTATGCCGTCACGTTCCTCATTTGCCTCTTCGCCAACACCGTTGCCTTGGCGCTGCGCGCCGGACGGCAGGCCATCGCCGCCATCACTCTGGGCATTGCGATCTGCGCGGCGAACTTGGCGTTCGGGTTCGTGCGTCTGGCCCAGCCGCAGCCGTCCACCGTCCGGGTGGCAGGCATCGTCGATGAATCCATTGTAGCGAACGCCTGGCGCGCGCATGCTTTGCCGGAGGATCTCGCAGTGACGACAGCCTACGCACAGGAAATCCGTGAAGCGGCTCGCCAGGGCGCCCGTTTCATCGTGACGTCGGAAGGCGGCATGGCGTCGATCCCTGAGGCGCAGTCGGCCATCATCGCGCCGCTTGCATCCGCGTCCAGGGAAACGGGAGTACGGATCATTGCCGGCTTCCATTCTGACCACCCGCCAGCCGACTTCGCGCTTGCATTCGACCCCACAGGACCGACGCAACGCTATGACAAGCGGCATCCCGTGCCAGGGCTTGAAGAGCGCTACGTGCCCGGTCACGTCTCCGGGTCCCTGGCCGACGGATTCGCGATGGAGATCTGCAAAGACATGGATTTCCCCAGCACCATTCGCTCCGATGCCGTGAACGGAACCCGGCTGGCAGGTGTGCCGGCGGGCGACTTCGGCATCGACGGCTGGCAGCATGCGCGAATGGCCATCATGCGCGGCGTTGAAAACGGATTTTCCATGATGCGTCCCGCGCACCATGGCCTGGTGATCGCCAGCGATGCGCAAGGCCGCGTCATCGCCATGAAGGAGGATGCGCCGACGGGCCTGACCATGGTGGTCACGGACCTTCCGCTCGGCCCCGGGCCGACGCTTTACACGCGGATCGGCGATCTCTTCGCGTGGCTGTGCGTCGCCTCAACACTTTCGATCGCCATTCTCTCGATGTTGAAACGTCGGCGTGCAGTCACCGCTGCCCCTGCGCAGTCCTGATGCCCCACCGGTTGCGCGAGGTTCGGATATCGAACCGACCCTTAAACTTGCTGGTCCGCAACGATCAGGCAGCGGCCACTGTAAAAAAGGAATCGTCATGCGCGTTTCCGCCAAGTTGCAGTTGCGGGGACAGACCATTGTACCGAGCTTCAATCCTGGACTACCGGAAATCTCGGGTTTTAAGGAATGGGCTCGGGATACGTGCTAGATCTGCGCTTCGATGGCGGCCTTGTCTATCACTGACCATACCAGACTGATCTTTCCGTCTCGAAACTGGTAGAACACATTTTCGCTGAAGGACACTTTCCTCCCATTGATGGGGAGACCAAAGAAGTTCCCTTTTGGTGTCACGTTAAACAGGAGGCGGGCAGCAACATAGGATTGGTCGGAAATCAGCAGCTCGATATTGAAATACAGATCCGGAATTTCCACAAAGTCGTTCTCCAGCAGTCTTCGATACCCGGTCAACCCGATCTGCTTCCCGTTGTAGCGCACATCCTCCTGAACGAACGTTCCGAGGTTCGGCCAATCCTGCATATTCAAGCAGGAAATATAGGCGTTATAGATTTCCGCGAGGTTTGTCTCAGTCATGACAACTGCTCCTTGGCTGCCAGTGAGGTTCAGGACGAGGCGAATACGTGCATCGGTCATCGCATTAAGACTCAACCTATTGCGGCATGCCAACACTTATCCAGATCAGGTTCGAACCGGTCATATCCAGCGTTCACATCCGCTCGCCTTGAGGGATCAGGCAAATTGATGGGACAATTGAAACCAGAATGCCAGCGCCTCAGATTAACTTCTTGCGGCGGCAACTTTCTCACCATGCCGATGATCATCAGCTTATTCTGTAAAGCAACTGGACAAATCGTGATAATTTCAATCTATTAGACTGAAGATCCAAATTGAATCAGTGTTATTGCAGGGGGATTGAGCAATGAACATGAGAAGCTTTCTCACACTACTTGTTTTTTGTTCCACGATAATATTCTCGGCAGGTTCTGCTCTTGCTGATGTCGCCTATACAACCGGGAATGTTAATCTTCGCACCGGTCCGGCAACACATTACACCCGCGTCGGTACTCTGGCTGCGGGAATACGCGTGAATGTTCTGGCTTGCCAGTCAAACTGGTGCCGGATCGGACGGCAGGGCATCCGGGGATGGGTGTCAGCCAACTATCTCGATCGCGTGGCCGTTCACAGGCCTGCCATTGTGGTTCGGCCGACTATTGTTGTGCGGCCTCCCTATTATCACGGCCACCGCCCGCCGCCGCGGCCCCACCGCCCTCGCCCGAATTGCAAGATTGCGCCAGGATTCTCTTGCCGGTGAAATCTCGCCATTGTTCCTTCAACCGCACGGTTGGAGGAACGGCGCCACGCGTTAATTTGCCCTGATCCGATCAGTGTCGGCATTTGCGATGCTCCCGACGGACCAGTGTCCGTGTGCGGATCGTGCGGCAATACCTGCCAATCCGTCTAGAATCGTCCAAATGCCATTAACCGTAAATCGCCCTGCGGATCAGTAACATTGAAATAAAGCATTTTCATTCCGCAGATTAGAGTGTAGAAACGCATTCTTATTTCTGAGATTTCGCATCTATCAATACCCATCTCAACTTGAATACAACTGATCCTCCCCCGAGTGTTGTTACGAGTAGGTATGCGTCGATGAAATTCATTAGCCGGAATATTCTCGGACTAGCTCTGCTCCTATCTTCCAGCCTCTTTCTTCATGCAAATGCCGTGGCTGAACCAAGCATTTGCATCCGGCTTCGTCAGCAGCTCAAACTGCCAATCCGGGACGAGCCGCAGGTCAATAGAGCTGTCCAAGAGCAGGCGATGAAGCTGCAGCAAGCACGCGCACGCGCCAATCAGGCGGGTTGCGGCAACACGCTCTTTTCCAGGGGAGACCCGAAGCAATGCGCGCGTTTTCAACAGAATATTGAAAGCATTGCGGCAGAGCTTGAGAGGCGCAAGCGTGCGGAAACCCGTTCCAAAGGCTCCCCTTCCTCCAAAGCGCGTATTCTTGCGGCACTGAAAGCAAATGGGTGCGCAGAAGAGCGGCGGCAGGGGCTGCTTGAGGCGCTTTTCGGCAGTTCAGCGTCCGGGCCGGCAGTAACGAAAGTCGCAACGCTTCCCAGGCAGGCGATCGAACGGAAACGGCCGCGGCAACCGACGCAAACCCCTGATGCGTCCAGCACGAAACTCTATCGAACACTATGTGTGCGAACGTGCGATGGGTATTATTTTCCGATCTCTTTCGCCGTCCAGACCAAATATTTCGATCGCGACCAGAACACCTGCAGTGAAATGTGTCCGGCGTCGCCGGTAAAATTGCATTCCCATGCCATACCGGAGCAGTCTTCCGAGGATATGATCTCCGTCGAAACCAAGATTCCCTATAAGGACCTGCCCACCGCGTTCAACTATCGTCTTACCGGCGCTCCGCCAGTGGCCAATTGCACGTGTCACAATGCGCAGCAATCACTAAAAACATCGGTCAGCGCGGTGGCCCCCGCAGGTCAAGGAGCTTCAACAGCCCTTGGTCCTGAATTGCCAATCGCGCAACAACCCTCCGATGGGGAGACTGCAGCGGACACGGACGCGGCATCCAAAGGCAGCGGAAACCCCTTTGGCACCGTCTTGGCAGAACCCACCCAGGAGAACGATCGGCGAAATATACGCGTCGTCGGTTCGGCTTATCTTCCCGATGAAGAACGGAAAATTGATTTCAAGTCGCCACGGCCAGCCGAGCCGCTTTTTACGCAAGACCCCGATCGAGCAAACAGGTTCACATTCGGCATGGCCATCGAAACAGTTGCGACCGATATACTGAAGCGGCTTGGAGACTAAGAATCAACACTCGAAGGCCGTGGCAATCGACCTCCGCTTCAAACCAGCGCCGCCACATATTGCGCAATGGGCAGGCAGGACGTCAGCCCCGGGCTTTCAATACCGAACAGATTGACCAGTCCTTTTACGCCGTGCGACGACGGGCCCTCGATAAGGAAATCTGTCACCGTTTCGCCCGCAACACTCAGTTTTGGCCTGATGCCGCAATAGGCGGGCTGGAGAACCCCATCGGGCAACGCGGGCCAATATGTCCGTATTGCCTGGTAGAAACGCTCGGCCCGCGCCGGATCGACCGAATAGTCAATGGTATCCACCCACTCGACATCCGGACCAAACCGCATGCTGCCTCCCAGATCGAGCGTCAGGTGGATACCCAGGCCTCCGGGCTCCGGCACGGGATAAATCAGATGCTGAAACGGCGCGGCACCCGGCACCGAGAAATAGTTTCCCTTTGCATATCGGCGCTCCGGCACGTGATGCTTCGGCAATGCCGCAATTTTCGTCGCCAGTTCAGGCGCGTTGAGCCCGCAGGCATTGATGAACACGTCCGTGCGAAATTCATACGGCCGGTCAGTTTCCGTCTCGATTGTGTGAACGACAAATCCATCGCTGTCAGCGTCCACGGACACCACCTTGGTATGGAATGCGATCATTGCATCGTGCGCCTGCGCATCTCCAAGCAGCGCCAGCATCAGATCATGGCAATCAACGATTCCGGTAGACGGAGACATAATCGCGGCCGTGCAGTTCAATTCTGGCTCGACGCGACGGGCTTGCGCTCCGGAAAGGAATTGCAGATCACCCGCACCGCACCTGCGGGCGCGTCCGGCAATTTCGGTCAGGGTCTCAACCTGCTGGTTATCTGTCGCAACGATCAGTTTGCCGCAGCGCTTATGCGCCACGCCGTATGCATTCGCAAATCGGTAGAGCGCGGCGTTACCTTCCACACATAACTGCGCCTTCAAACTGGCTTCGGGGTAATAGAGGCCGGCGTGAATGACACCGGAATTGCGGGAACTTATTCCACTCCCTACCGCGCCGCTCTCTTCGGCGATGAGCGTTTCAATGCCTCGTCTTGCAAATTCCCGCGCTATGGCAATCCCGATAACGCCACCGCCCGCAACAACGCAGCCTATGCGATCCACTCTTCACCCCATCGTAGATTCATGATGTCAGTTTTTTCTCCAGACTCTGCAGCGTCTCTATAATCTTGCTGCCGACCCGCTCATAGCTGGGATAGTGCAGAAGGTGTTCTTTGTCCCAGTCAGCCGGCGAAAGATCATTGGCACCATCCTGCGGCGCAAAATTCTTCAGCTCATTGAGAAACTCCTGAACCGAGCGCGCCGTTGGCGGGGTTCCCGTCGCCGCATACAGAAAAAGGGCACGAAGCCAGAACTGGATCGCCATCATTTCTGTCCGTATCTGCTCGTCCTCGATCATGGAAATCCTGGCTCACACGCAACGCCCTCAGAACCATTTCTTTACCACTTTTGTGAGCCGGATTGGTAATTGGTCTGACGGATATCAGGTACATCCTTAAGCGTTCGGCCCAACTGCGAAGACAATAAAATCGATGATCTGCCGATATCTTTCAATGGACACGGCCGGGCCAATTGTCACCATTCGATTTGTGCCCGCGTCGTATTGAGGACGCGGGTACGTCGAACGGCTTAGCCGCCTTTCAACTGAATAGACAGCTTAAACCGGCTTCTGCAAAGCGCTAGAGTTAAGGTTGCCTGCGTGCCGCCGAGACGCAAAAAATCCGGCTGGCAACAAGCGCTCGAAAAACGGTCGACAATCATAAGAGAGGTCAGAGGGTGAGCGCTGTACGCCGGGCATTTTTCATGGCGATACTGGAACAGTATTCGCAAGTGATCGTCAGCGTGGCGATGATCACGGTCCTGTCGCGCGTGTTGAGCAGCAGCGAGATCGGGATAGCCGTCATCGGCTTGGGAATTGGCACGATTGCGCTCACCGTCAGGGAGTTCGTCACGTCAGAATACCTCATTCAGCGCGACACACTCACACGCGAAGACATAAGAACCAGTTTCACGCTGACCTTTGGGTTCTCGATGGCCACAGGCTGCGCCCTGTTTTTCTCTGCCCCGTTCCTTTCCCGATTTTACGCCGCGCCCGAGCTGCTTGCATTCATCAAAATCCTGGCATTCGCAGGCGTAGTAGACTCTGCTGTCTGTCCGATCATTGCGCTGTTGCGCAGGGATCTGACCTTTGGCGCGGTAACCCGCATCAACGCCATCGGCGGTATAACCAATGCCGTTGTGACGATCGCTTTTGTCGCATTGCATTTCGGCTTCATGAGCTTTGCCTGGGGAACACTCGCCTCGGCTATGGTGCGGACGCTTCTCGCTTTTCATACCAGACCAATCTTCTGGATGCTGAACCCTTGCCTGAAGAGCTGGCGGGCGGCTTTCGCCTTCGGCACATACAAAGGCGCCTCAACCCTGCTGGATCGGTCCTATGAAGCACTTCCCCAGCTTGTCCTGGGCCGGATCATGCCGCTCACGGCAGTCGGCCTCTACAATCGTGCAAATCTCGTTTGCGGGTTGCCGGACAAGATCCTGCTCTCGGCGATATTTTCCGTCGCCTTTCCCGCATTTGCATCGGAAGTCAGAGCGGAACGCGACGTCAAAGCCGCATATCTGCGCATCATAAGCTACATCACGGCCCTGTACTGGCCAGCAACCCTGGCGATGGCCATTCTGGCCTATCCCATTGTTCGCATCGCCCTGGGCCCCCAATGGTCCGAGACAGCGCCCCTTGTCCAGATTTTTGCGCTGGCCGCGCTCTTCTGGTTTCCCAACATCCTGACCTTTCCCGTTCTCGTCGCAATGGGCGCAAACAGACAGGCATTTGAAGCCAATTTCATTGGTCGGGGACTGTCGATGCTCGTGATCTGCGCAGCCAGCTTTTTCGGGCTCTACGCCCTGGCACTGAGCCAGTTCATTGTCCTGCCCTTTCAGATGTACCTTTCATTGGTCTATGTCCGCCGGCAGGTTCCCTTTGCGTGGGACGAACTGTTTCAGGTTTTATACCGAAGCGGCCTCGTGACGATATGGGCCATTGCAGGTCCGCTGCTCGTTCTTGCGGCAAACCGCTTTCAGTTTGACCTGTCGATTGCACAAGCCTGCATTGCGGGTCTGTTATCGGCGATAGGATGGCTGGCAGCCCTGGCTTACTTCAGGCATCCGTTCCTCGACGAAGTGGAAAACATTGCAAGAATCGCAATGCCGACACTGCTGGCAAGGATAAACGCCGCGGCCGTCAAATGAGCGGCCCTGTGCTTCGGCTCAAGGATTGGATTTTCGACGATGAAATCCATTGACGTGGTCATACCGAACTACAATTACGCTCACTATCTGAAAAACTGCGTCGACAGCGTGCGCAACCAGCCTGCCGAGAGACTGCGCATTCTGATCATAGACAATGCCTCTACCGACGACAGCGCGGCTGTTGCCAGGATGCTGGCCAGTGTCGATCCCAGAATAGAACTGATGCTGCGCCCCAAAAACCTCGGTGCGCATGCGTCATTCAATGACGGTATCGATTGGGCACAATCGGATTATTTTCTGATCCTTTGTTCCGACGATTACCTGGCACCGGGAGCTCTTGCCCGGGCGATGGCCTTCATGGAGGACAATCGGGATGTTCACCTGGTGCATGGCAAGACCCATTTTCGCGCAAACAACACAGAAGGCGATGGATTGCTGGACAATCCATTGCCTTCGGACTGGTCAAAGCAGGACGGCATGTCCTTTCTGAAATCCCTCTGTCAAAGCGGAAGGAATTTTGTGAGCGGCCCCACGGCGATCGTACGTACGGCAATTCAGAAGAAAGTCGGGTATTACAAGCCCGCCCTGATCCACACGGATGATCTTGAGATGTGGCTGCGTTTTGCCCTTCACGGTGCAGTGGGCCGAACGGAAAATATCCAGGCGGTCGCAAGGGTTCATGATTTCAATCAATCCGCGACCGTTCGCACCCTGGAGCAGTGGAGCATTGAATTCGAAGCGGCGTTCCAGTCATTCTTCGAGAATGACGGGGCAATCCTGACGGATGCTGACGTACTTCTACGGCAAGCGCGCAATGCACTGAGTGAAAGAGCCTACTGGTCGGCAGTCGCGCAATTGTGCCGGGGTGAACCGGAGGCTATGGCATTGATGCGTCATGCCATCAAGCTCCGACCGTCCGCAGCCTGGCTGCCGCCTCTCCGCTACCTCTTGCGCAGATCAGATGCCTCGGCATTGATTGGCCGCAGCGTCAAGGCTCTTGGGCGGCGACTTGGTACATCCACGACACCAGACGGCCGGCTATGATGACATGACAGGCTGCGCAGTGAAAAGCGGGCCGATAACCCTCTCTTCCAGCAGTTTTTCCTGAATGGAAAGCTGCCGTTGAACGCGCGCATTCACTTTGGCCAGTTCCAGATGCACCTCATTGAGGTTCGCAAGCATGCGACGTGTCTGATCTTTCAGGATATCAATATCGAAGGTTTCAATGTGCTGGCATGCGTGCTGATCATATTGTGCCAGCAGTTCATCATTCTTTTGGGCATATCCGAGCGAGATCGTGGGGCGAGCGAGCTTCAAGGCGCAGACAACATTGTGATAACGCGTCACAACCACAATATCGGTCTTGCCTATCTCCCGCATCAGATCATGGAGAGTGGCACCATGCTCCACGGTTACGCGTTCTTCGGGCTTGTCTTGAGCAGGAACCGAGACTCTTTCGACAATGTCACCCACCGCCCGCCAGTCCCGCTCGTCGCCGGTCAACAAGCGGACATTGTGCCCCTCATCGAGCAGCCATTGGATAAAGGAAGCCAATTTGCCGATGTATGAGCGGTAGATTGCTTCACCAAACACCGCATCCTTTGACCATCCGCGGTAGTCCATAACGCCTACGCCGACGGTTACGGGACTGTTGTATTTGGGAGGCGAGGAAGATGGGACCGGAAGCCGAAACGCGATATCGGGGAATAGGCCATCACGCTCGACGGAAAGGCCTATCCTTTTCATATAGGCCAAGGAGTAAGCGTCGCGATAGGATCGGTACTGCGCCATTCTGGCCGCCGAGCGCAGGAACCAGCGGCTGAGGGGATGCTCGATCGGACCTGCACCAATGCTGACGAATGCGATGTCCGCCCCACGCAACCGGGCTGCCAGGCACCAGCGGAAGAGCACAAACGGCCAACCAAAGGGCGTCTCCTGAAAATCATCCAGGATGCCGGTGCCGGGGATGATCAACAGATCTACCCCGCTCAAGCTTGCAAACAGCATATAGATACTGGCGATACGGCGCGGAATGTCGGCAAGAAACGCGTTCATTCGAATGAACCACTGGTCTTGCAGAACCAGGCCACTGATCCCGATCGATTTGATCTTGTATTCCTTTTCGACCAGTTCCGGGTTGGAACAGATGCACATGAGCTCGGCTTCGGACGGCAATGAACGCAGGAAATTCACCATAGCTTCGAGTGAACCGTCGTTCCCGGTATTACCGCTGCCAAATTGACCCAGTAAGCATATTTTCATCCACGCATCCTCAGCGTCGCGCGCGATCAATGGGATATTTTGTCCACGGAAGTTTGCCGCCGCCGCCGGGCAAAAAACACATGGTCTTTGGAACACCGCACCCAGCCTAATGAGCAAGGGGCTTCCCCCAAAGGGTTATAGGCCTCACCCGCCGCGACACATTCAATTCCCGCGGCTCCCGGTTCATGCTGTTTTCCGGATGAAGCCGAAAAACCCAAGGACAGGACTTCATGAAGTTCGCTTATTTCGTCCGCCCCCATATTGGCGGCACATATACGGTGTTCAGACAGCTGCGCGCCGCGCTGGCTGAAAAGGGAATTGACGTCCATTGGCTGGGGATGGCCACCTACGGCACTTCTTACGATGCTCAATGGCGTCCTGAGTTCTCTTACGGTTCCCTGGTGGAAACGCCCAACGGAGCAAGCGAACGGGATCAGGCCGAGGCCCTTGCGGAAGCCCTGGAAGAGGGCGAATTTGACGGAATATTCATCAACGTCCTCAGCGATCGAATTCAAACGAATATTGCGCGTTATCTGCCCGACAAATTCCTGCGCATCATGATCGTACACAACATCACTGCCGGGACTTACAGCGCGGCAAACGCGATCAAGAACCACGTGCATGCGACCGTCGGCGTTTCCGATCGCATTCGCAGTGACCTGGTCAGGAAACTGGGCTTTCCTGCAGACCGAACCTTCGCGATTCCTCATGCCGCGAGTGCGCCAACCATGCGGCAATTCCGAAGGGAACCCAACTCCGCCGACACATTGCGGGTTATTTTCCTTGGCCGTATCGAGGACGCGTCGAAAGGAGTGTTCTGGTTGCCGGAAATTTTCGCCCATTTGCCGCAGTCCATTCATCTGACTGTTGCCGGCGATGGGCCGGATCTCGAAAGCTTGAAGTCAAAGATGGCGACCCGCCAACGGCAGACCACCTTTCTCGGCGCGGTTCATCCCGAAGCTGTTTTCGATCTTCTGCTTCGGCATGACGTACTCGTCATGCCCTCGCGTTTCGAAGGATTTGGGCTGACCATCACCGAAGCAATGTCAGCCGGCTGCATACCGGTTGTTTCGCGTATCCGGGGAGTTACCGACACCATCGTCGATGATGGCACCAACGGTTTCCTCTTCACCATCGGAAATGTCAGGGAAGCAGCTCAGATCATCGGCCAGATCCATTCCAGCCGGGAAACCGCGCAATGGATGTCTGACGCGGCACGACACAAGGCCAATAGCACATTCACCATCGGGAATATGGCTGAACGGTATGACGACGTGATCCAGCACATCACGACGCACAGACCTGCCATCGCACCACCGCTCAAAATGCGGGATTGGTCCATGCCGAAAGGCTTGCGCTCGGGTTTGCGAACATTTGTGCCACGCCCGGTGAAGAATTGGCTGCGCATGATGCGGGAGCGCATTTGAAGAGATATCGGCAGATCAGGTAAAAGGGGTTTGGCACATGACTGCATCGATCCGCAATTTTGAAAATTCAGATCACTTGCGCGAACTCGCGCATGATCTGATTCCCGGTGGCGCACATACCTATGCGAAAGGCGATGATCAATACCCCCTGCTGTCGCCTGGCTTCATCGCCAGGGGCTACGGCAGTCACGTGTGGGACATCGATGGCAATGAGTATATCGAGTACGGCATGGGCAACCGTGCCGTCGGATTGGGCCACGCTTATCCTCCCGTCATTGAGGCGGTCATGCGCCAGCTCCAGCTCGGCTGCAACTTCGCCCGCCCTGCCGAAATCGAGGTCGAATGTGCAGCGACCTTCCTTGAGACGGTTCAGTCAGCTGAAATGGTCAAATTCTGCAAGGACGGCTCCGATGCCACATCTGCGGCCGTTCGACTGGCCCGGGCCGTCACAGGGCGGGATATGATCGGTATTTGTGCAGATCATCCATTCTTCTCGACAGACGATTGGTTCATTGGTTCAACGGAAATGAACGCCGGCATTCCAACCGCCATTCAGGCACTGACCGTTGGCTTCAAGTACAATGATCTCGAAAGTGCGCGCGCACTCTTTGAACGATATCCCCACAGGATCGCCGCGCTCATACTCGAACCTTCGCGCAGTGATGGTCCGGCCCAACCGTTTCTGAACGATCTGATGGAGCTGTGTCATGAAAATGGCGCTCTGCTCATTCTCGATGAAATGATTACGGGTTTCCGCTGGCATGCCGGAGGCGCACAGAAACTCTTTGGGATAGAACCCGACCTCTCGTGCTTTGGCAAAGCGCTCGGCAATGGCTTCTCTGTCTCGGCGCTCGCCGGCAAACGCGAGTTCATGAATCTCGGCGGCATTACGCAAGTGTTCAAACCGAGGGTTTTCCTGCTGTCGACCACGCATGGTGCGGAAACCCACGCTCTCGCCGCGGCGATTGCCACCATGCGGATTTATCAGAATGAACCGGTGATAGAACATCTTTACGCGCAAGGACATCGGCTGAGGAGTGGTGTTCAACAGTCGATTGCCCGGCACGACCTCACCGGTTACGTCAGCGTCACCGGCGCCAATTGCTGTCTTGCCTATGCCACGCTGGATACGGAGCGCTTGCCTTCGCAAGCCTTCAGAACGCTGTTTTTACAGGAAACGATACGCCGCGGTATTCTGATGCCATCGCTGGTCGTGAGTTATGCGCATACGGATAAAGATGTTGACCGCACGATAGACGCGATTGATGGAGCGCTCGGCGTGTACAAGAAAGCGCTGCAGCACGGGGTGGACAAGTATCTCGTCGGCCGCCCGTCGCAGCCGGTCTTCCGCCGCTTCAACAGTCCCGACGCGCCCGCTCCCGTTTTAAAACGCGCCAGCAATGCTTGACGCATTTCCGAGGCGGGTTCTGCTATGGGCACTTTTGTTACTCCTTGGACTGTGCACATCGGTTAATGCAAAAGAAGCTGTGTTTCCCCTGCGCATCTCAGCCAACCAACGCTATTTGGAAGATGCTGCAGGGCGGCCATTCCTGATGACAGCGGACACGGCGTGGTCTCTCATAGGGGATCTGTCTCGCGAAGAAGCCGATCACTACCTGGAGGATCGCAAGAAACGCGGTTTCAACACCATCTTGGTTTCGCTCATCGAGCACCGCTTCAGCCGCAACGCACCGGGCAATTTCTACAGGCGAAAGCCATTTGCGGCAGGCGGCTTTGTCGCCCCCAACGATGCCTATTTTGACGATGCCGAGTGGATTCTGCGCCGGGCGCAGGATCGGGGATTTCTTGTACTGCTCGTCCCGGCCTATCTCGGGGTGAATGGCGGAGATCAGGGATGGTATGGCGAGATGCGCGATGCCGGTGTCGAAGCAATGAAGGCCTATGGAACCTACATCGGCAAAAGGTTTGGAAAATTCAACAATATAATCTGGATACAGGGCGGCGACTACGATCCGCCGGATATGAGCCTGGTCGAGACTTTGGCCGGATCGATTGCACGCGCTGACCCGGATGCACTACAAAGTGTGCATGGCGGGAGGGATGCAAGAACGGACCTTGTCTGGAAAGCACCCTGGAAAAAGCTCGATACGCTCTACACCTACGGCAATGTTGCCCAGGCTGCACTCGTTCAATATCTCGTCTCACCGGCAAGACCCTTTTTTCTCATTGAGGGGATGTATGAGGGGGAGAACGGTGCAACGGAGGAAACGGTTCGAGTAGCAGCTTATTCCGCTCTTCTGTCCGGTGCCGGGGGCCAGGTATTCGGCAACAATCCCGTATGGCATTTTTCCGGTCCAGGCGTGCATGAGGAAACCATGCCCTGGCAAAAAGCGCTCGCAAGCCGCGGTGCCCAAAGCATAACCTATCTCAAACAATTCTTCGAAACCATTCCCTGGTGGGATCTTGAACCCGATCAGGGCAAAGTGCTGACGACGCAAGGCCAGCCGGCAGCGGGCATCGCGGTGGCCGCGCGTTCGCCTGGCGAAAGACTTGTCGTGGTCTATCTCTCGGGTATGAACAGCGTCGTTCTCAATGCACAGGCAGACTGGCAGTCCACCAGAGATATCCGTTGGTTCGATCCATCCTCCGGACAATACATGGCTGCCAAAGAGCCAATAACGAACGTCGCCGGCACAATGGAATACCGTGTTCCTGCAACCCGGAATGCGTCGGGTTACCGGGACTGGCTTCTCGTTGTGAAACAGCGCGATTAACACAGATCAGGCAAAAGAAGTAGGCGCTTCGCCGAAGGTTCAGCCAATTGCATTTGCGATCCTCCAAACTCCTCTCTCGTCCCAACCCGCCCACTGGAAGTACCGTGGCATCAAAGACGGTTTCTTTGAAAGGGTTGGAACAATGAAGGTACTTGTGACAGGACATCGCGGCTATATCGGTTCAGTCATGGTTCCTTTCCTGCAAAAGGCAGGCCATGAGATTCACGGCTTCGACAGCGAACTCTACCGGAATTGCCATTATGCGCCCGGTGGAGCCCTGCCTGACATACCGGGATTATGCAAAGACATACGCGATGTCACCGCAGACGAACTGGTAGGCTATGATGCTATTGTTCATCTCGCAGCACTCTCCAACGACCCGCTGGGGAACCTCAACCCGGAGGTCACCTACGACATCAATCATCGCGCAAGCGTTCACTTTGCGACGACCGCGAAGAAGGCCGGCGTTCCGCGTTTCCTTTACGCCTCTTCGTGCAGCAATTACGGTCAATCCGGCAGCGACATAATTGATGAAACCGGAGCATTGAACCCGGTCACTGCCTATGGTTGTTCGAAAGTATTGGCCGAACGCGACATCACGGAACTCGCCGACGAGACGTTCAGCCCAACCTATCTGCGACCGGCAACGGCCTATGGTCTTTCCCCCATGCTGCGTTTCGATATCGTGTTGAATAATCTCGTGGCATGGGCCGTGACGGAAGGTGTCATCCTTTTGAAATCCGACGGAACCCCGTGGAGGCCAATCGTCCACATCGAGGATATTTCACGGGCTTTCCTGGCGGTATTGCAGGCCCCCCGGCATGTCGTACACAACGAAGCATTCAATGTCGGGCAGTCCGAACACAATTACCGTATCCGCGATATCGCTGAAATCGTCGCGGATATCGTTCCGGGCTGCCGGCTGGAATTTGCACCCGGCGCTGGCCCCGATACACGTTCGTATCGGGTCAGCTTTGACAAGATCAGGCGGGTTCTTCCCGATTTCAAGCCACGCTGGGATGCAAAAGCCGGGGCCGAGCAATTGCATGCGGCCTATGTAACCGCGAATTTGACACTGGCGGAATTCGAAGGCCCCCGCTATCAGCGGATCAGCCATATCCGTCAGTTGCTCGACGATCGGAAACTCACCTCCAGCCTGCGCCGTATTTCAGCAGTGGAGCGCCATCCAGCGCTGTCCGATGCCGTCATATGATCATCCCGCGCCAGTTGTTAACAACATGGTAAATGCGCCCGACCGGACAAAGTCCTCCGTTGGAACAACGACAGACATCGGCCTTTCCATTCACACCCTGGCCGCCCGTCTGTTTCCTATATGTCGCAGCATCACGGGCGACGGCGTCCGTGACACCTTGGCCATTCTGGGCCAGCAAATCGATATGGTCGTGCACGAAGTCCCCACGGGAACCCCGGTGTTCGACTGGGTAGTACCGTCCGAATGGAATATCCGCGATGCCTACATCAAGGATGGTTCCGGCCGCAAGCGCATCGATCTCGCCAAATCCAATCTGCATGTAGTCAGCTACAGCAACCCCATTCACCGTATCATGCAACTGAGCGAACTCAGACCCCATATCCACACACTACCCGATCAGCCCGACCTGATCCCGTATCGAACCTCATACTACAGCGAGCAATGGGGTCTGTGTACAAGCCACAATGCCCTTCTTGCGCTCGCGGACGGCGAATACGAAGTCCTGATTGACGCTGAAAAGACTGACGGTCATCTCACCTATGGTGAATACCTCCACAAGGGTACCACCGACAGAGATGTGCTGTTTTCCGCCCATATCTGTCATCCCTCGCTTGCCAATGACAATTGTTCCGGCCTCGCCCTCTTGACCCTGCTCGGCAAGAGTTTGCAGTCCCGCAAGACACGCTACAATTATCGCTTCCTCTTTGCGCCGGGAACGATCGGCGCGCTGACCTGGCTTGCCCGCAACGAAGACAAGGTTGCACGCATCGATCACGGCCTGGTCGTGTCGTGTGTCGGGGACGGCGGCGGCCCCACCTACAAGCGCAGCCGTCAAGGCAACGCCATTATCGATCGGGCAATGGAAAGCGTCCTGTGCTGCGGCAATCGACAGGCAATCATGCAGGACTTCAGTCCCTATGGATATGACGAACGCCAATATTGCTCCCCGGGATTCAACCTTCCCGTCGGTCTGTTCCAGCGCAGCGGTTTTGGAACCTTCCCTGAATATCATACCTCAGCGGACAATATGGCGCTCATTACACCCGAAAACCTTGCGCTTTCCTACCAGATGATCAGCGAAGTCATCGATATCATTGAAACGAACTGGACCCCGGTCAACCTTTTTCCCAAGGGCGAACCGCAACTGGGCAGGCGCGGCCTCTACGCCTCGCTGGGCGGTGACAAATCGGCCGTACAGACCTCGATGGCCTTTCTCTGGGTTCTCAACCTCGCAGACGGAAATCACAGCCTTCTCGACATGTCGCTGCGTTCCCGCCTGCCCTATCCGGATATTTTCCGCGCCGCACAATTATTGCTGGAAAAGGGTCTGCTCGGCGGGGCGCTGCCGCAGGCGTGATGGGATGAGCGTGGTTGGGGCCGGACAGGCTCCTATATCCTTTGCCACATCCATGTGTTGGGGCTTTAACTCAAAGCTGCTCGCCCAGGAGCGGCCAGGACCGGTCCTTGTCGGAAAGAACTGCGGGGGGCGCCGGCCAATCGATCGCAAAGGCAGGGTCATCAAAACGCACGCCGTCAGCAGCAGCTGGATGGTAAAATTCTGAAATCAGATAGGACACCACGGCATCATCGCTCAGGGTTTGGAATCCGTGCGCAAAGCCCTTGGGTATATAGAGCTGGCAATGGTTGCCCTCCGACAGGTCAAATCCGGCATAACGCCGGTAGTTCGGCGAATCCGGTCGCAGATCAATGATGACGTCCCATATTGCACCCTTTATGCATGAAACCAGCTTGACCTCCGCATGGGGCGCCTTCTGGAAATGCATGCCGCGCATTGTATGCATTGTCAGTGAATGCGAGGCGCTATGCTGAACGAACTCGGAGGCAAGCCCATGTTCGCGGAACTCCTGCGCGCAGAAGGTCCGCGCAAACGATCCCCGCGTGTCGTGGTGGGGAAGCGTCTCGATAAGCCATGCTCCGCTCAGTTCTGTCTCGGTGAACCGCATCTGATCCCGCCTCGTCCACGACGATCTGCCAATGATAGGCACAATCTTGTCAGAGCCCCGGCAGGAATGAAACTCTCCAATAGAGGTAGCGAAAACTGTACTTGAGGTTGTCTGCGGCACCATCCCGCCCGTTTCGCTGCGGTGCCGTTTCAAAGCACACCGTTTGACGGAACGCCGCTTTCGCGGGTCATCCGTTCGGATGATCCGTTTGATCGCATTGGCAGGTCGCCTACCATCACGTGAGGCCATAGATTCAGACTGGGGAAAACAGTCATCCCCCGCATCCAGGACACCGACAATTCATCGGGAGCGAAGGTATGAATTTACTGGCGAACACGTTTTCCCTGGCGAACCAATCAGGCAGCAGAACCCATTTCTGCCGCCTTTGCAGCGCGCCGCTCAGGCATACATTCGTTGATCTGGGTATGTCGCCGCCGTGCGAGAGTTTCGTTGCCCGCGACCGGCTGGATGATATGGAACCCTATTATCCGCTGCACGCCTTCGTTTGTGAGGAATGTCTGCTTGTGCAACTGAACGAATATGTCACCCCGCAGGCCATCTTCGAGGAATATGCTTATTTCTCGTCCTATTCGACCAGTTGGGTCGAACATGCGAAAACCTACTGCCATCAGATAGCAAAGCGTTTGCAGCTCGATACGCAAAGCCTTGTTGTCGAGCTCGCCAGCAATGACGGATATCTCCTGCAGCATTTCATCCCGATGAAAATTCCGGCGCTCGGCATAGAACCGGCGGCAAATGTCGCCAAGGTCGCGATCGAAAAAGGCGTATCCACGCGCGTGGAATTCTTTGGGGAGGCCTGTGCCCAACAACTGGTCTCGGAAGGCCTACAGGCTGACCTCATCGTCGGGAACAATGTCCTGGCGCAGGTTCCGGATCTCAATGATTTCGTCGCCGGCATGGTCACGCTGCTGAAACCGCAAGGCGTTATAACCCTTGAATTTCCGCATCTTGAGAAATTGATGTCGCAAGGTCAGTTCGACACGATCTATCACGAACATTTCTCCTATTTCTCGCTGCTGACCATCGAACATCTGGCAAAAAGACATCACCTCAAACTCATCGATGTGGAAGAGCTGACGACCCACGGGGGATCGCTGCGGGTGTACCTTACCCACGCCGCCAGCACATGGCTAGTGCGGGAAAGCGTCGCCCGGATCAGGCAGGATGAGATAAACGCGCATCTTGATCAGCTTGCCACCTACACCGCCTTCGCCAGCCGCGCCCGCAAGGTCAAGCGCGATCTCCTGACATTTCTCATAGCGGCCAAAACTGAAGGCAAGACGATTTGCGGATATGGCGCGCCCGGCAAGGGCAACACCCTGCTCAACTATTGCGGCATCGGGCCTGACTTCCTCGATTTCACGGTGGACCGCAACCCCTATAAGCACGGCCGTTATACACCCGGGATGCATATCCCGATTGAGCCTGTGGAGGCGATTGACCGGCTCAAGCCTGACTACATCCTCATTCTTCCCTGGAACCTCAAGGACGAAATCGTGAAGCAAATGCATCATGTTCGCGAATGGGGTGCCAAATTCGTCGTACCCATTCCGGGTGTCGACATTGTTGATCCGAGAGGTGACGAGCTATGAAAGTGGTTCTGTTCTGCGGCGGTATGGGTACCCGTATTCGCGAGTACTCGGAAAACGTACCCAAACCCATGATTCCACTCGGTTCCCAACCCATATTGCGCCACGTGATGCAGTATTATGCCGACTATGGACATGAGGACTTTATTCTTTGTCTGGGTTACAAGGCGAATGTCATCAAGGATTTCTTTCTCAACAGCAGACCGCAGACCTTTGCCGATTGCGTCGTCAGCGGCGACGGGACTGTCGAGGTTCTGGGTGAATCCCAGAAGGACTGGCGCATATCCCTGATTGATACCGGCATATGGCGCAACATCGGCGAGCGTCTTTGGGCAGTGCGCGATCAGTTGCGCGGCGAACGCGTCTTTCTCGCCAATTACAGCGATGGGCTCACCAATGTCGATCTTGACGACATGATCGAAAAATTCGAGGCGAGCGGCAAGATCGCCTGTTTTCTTGCCGTGCGCCCGCCCCTTACCTACCATCTTGCGGATATTGCCGATGACGGCCGCGTTTGCGAGTTTCGATCCTCCGACCGTTCGGACATCTGGATCAATGGCGGATATTTTCTCATGCGCAGTGAAATATTTGATTACATGCGCGAGTCCGAAGAACTGGTGCTTGAGCCTTTCAGCAGGCTTATCAAGGATAACATGCTCATGGCTTACAAGCATGAGGGTTTCTGGCGCTCCATGGATACGCTTCGTGACTGGCAGGCACTGCAGGAGATGGTGGAAAGAGGCGAAATGCCATGGATGGCCCATGCACCCGCCCGCAGTAACTCCAGGGCGTCAAAGGTCAAAGTTTTATGAGGTCATTGCCCTTTGCCTACCACGGGCAACGGCTGTCGGTATTATGCCTCGGCGCCCATTCCGACGACATCGAGATTGGTGCGGGCGGTACAATCCTGCACATGATTTCGGGCGGCGCCTTGCTTGACGTTCACTGGTGCGTGATGAGCAGCCCGGGTGACCGGGCCATGGAAGCGCGCGCATCAGCCGATGCATTTCTTGCCGGCGCATCATCAACGCATGTAGAGATCGCCCAGTTCGAAGACAGTTACTTTCCAAGTCAAACGCGCGAGTTGAAGGCGTGGCTCAACGCGTTGCGCGACCGCGTCTCGCCTGACATTATTTTCACCCACGCGCGCCATGATGCACATCAGGACCATCGCGCGATCAACCAGCTCACCACAAACGTATTCCGGGACCATCTGGTGCTGGAATATGAGATTCCCAAATGGGACGGTGACCTGACCGAGCGCAATGTCTACGTTCCCCTGACCGAAGAGATCATGCAGCGCAAAACGGAACTCCTTCTGAAACACTTCGGAACGCAGCGATCCAAAGACTGGTTCGACGCGGATACATTCCGCGGTCTTGCGCGCCTCAGAGGCATTGAATGCCGGGCACCGGGCAGATTTGCAGAAGCTTTCACAGCCCGGAAACTGGTGATCAGCATGGGCACCGGTCAATAGGGCAAACCGCCTTGCCTGGTTGCAGCCGAATTATCCGGCGATGGGGTGACCTGCTTCCGACCGCCGTACGCAGCGACTCAAGCGAAACAGAGCAAACGTTGTTCGCCCCGATTCGGAACCATCGTTTCATAACGTCTGCGCGGTCTAGAACGCAGGGCTAAATCCCGTGCTAAAGCCAGTAATACGCCCGTTCTATTTTGACCGGTTTACCCCTCTATTTTAATTATACTAATGGATTAGTCATTTCATAATTGCCTGCTTGCTTCCCATCCAAAGGACTACGCGTGGGATTAAAGACTTTCCTCCATGGAAGGCGTAAATTGATATTGCCAAAAGAAGTGCAATTGAGCGGAACAATCCGTTCATGACAAACAAACATGCAAAAAAGCATCAAACTTGGGGATAAATTATGGAAAACATGCATGGTAACCATACTCTAGACGAACTGGTAGATGAGGATATTCATAAAATTATAGAAATCACTGATAACTCATCTTACACAACAAGTGCCAACGAAAACAAATTCCAAAAGTATTCTACCAACGACTATTTGCTTATCATTGACCGCCGTGCCCTTGAGAGGGAGTGTCTGGCCCAGGCCTTAGCCGCCCATCACATGGGTTTGAAGGTCAAAACCTGCGGCTCGCTGCAAGAATGGCAAGCTTCCATCAACAATCCTGCTGGGCTGCGCGCCGTACTCGTCAACACGGGAAACCGCAATCTGAGCGACGGCGATCTCTCCGCAGAAATATGCGAACTGGTCGAAGCGTTCCAGAGGGTGGCTATCGTCATGGTTGCGGACAATGATGATCTGACAACTATTCTCAAGGCCCTCGAACTGGGCGTGCAAGGTTATATTCCGACAACCGTTGGAATTGAGATCTGCATGCAGGCTATCGAACTGGCGATCGCCGGCGGGAAATTCGTTCCTGCAAGCTGCGTTCTGTCTCTCAGGAAACTGATGGGTGGCCGCAGCGATGAATTCCGGCACATAACGACCTCGTTTACGGCACGGCAATCGGCTGTCGCCGAGGGGCTGCGCCGGGGCAAGGCCAACAAGATCATCGCCTATGAGCTGAACCTGTGCGAGAGCACGGTGAAGGTTCACATACGCAACATCATGAAGAAACTGGGTGCAACCAACCGGACAGAGGTGGCCTACAAGATCGGCGACATGATTCCACACGAAACCAGGTTTTGACGCCGGCTGGACCCCAGTCGTTCGCCATCCGATTTTGCAGGAACTCACGCAATGATTTTCTCCGACAGCATTCCTCACGCATCAGGGCCGGCAATCCATCGCTTTGCTTCAGTTATTCTCAAGAGGCGGAAAACAATGCTTGCGGCGTTGTCGGCATGCCTCTTGCTGACAACCGCTGCCTATATGAGGACGCCGGCCCAATACGTGTCCGAGGCAATCCTTGCTCTGGACGTTCGCAAATTGCAGGCCCTGCCAACCGAGTCTGTTGTCTCGCCTTTGCCGCAGGAGAGCCCGGTGCTGCGCACTGAGCTCGATATCATCAGCTCACGCATGATGGCAGCGAAAGTGCTGACCCGGCTCGATAGCCTGAACTTTGATGCCGATGGACGCATCAATCCCGCCAATCGGCAACCGCCGGCAAATACAGCTGGCCCGGATCAGATCAGCCCCTTGCCGGCGCAATCGGACGAGGACCGCAATCGCAGCCGGATTGACAAGTTGGTCTCCAACGTCAGCGTCGTGAATGACGGCAGATCATACACCATCTACATCAGTTACAGGGCAGACAACCCACAATATTCAGCTGCAGTGGCCAATGCCTTTGGCGAAGCCTACCTTGACTATCAGGTCGATCTGCAAACATCCGCGACCCGGCGTGTGAGCGACTGGCTTGGCGGAAAACTTGTCAGCCTGCGCGCGACACTTGAACAATCGGAGCGGGCAGCCGCGGACTTCCGTGAGAAATCAGGTCTTGTCAAAGCCAATGGCATGACCCTCCAATCGCAGCAGATTGCTGCCCTCAACACGGAACTTGCCAATTTGCGGGCGAAGCTCGCAGGAGCAGAAGCGCGTCTTTCCACCGCAATCGACGCGTCGAACAACAAAGCTGGCGTTGCATTGTCTGAAATTCTCGGCTCGCCGGCTATTCAGCAGTTGCGTGCCGAGCAGTCGCGGGTCGAGCGGTCTCTCCAGGAAATCAGCGAAAGCGGCGCCACGCAAAGTGTGCAGCTGCCTCAGTTGAACTCGCAACTTGCCTCGTTGAAGAGCCAGATTGCCGGAGAAGTGCAGCAGGTTATCGACAGTTTGAGGAACGAGATCAATGTCACGCATCGTCAGCAGGTGGCAGTGGAAGCGAATCTCAGGGAAATGCAAGAAGGCATGTCCGCCGCAAACCAAGCCCTCGTGCACGCTGACCAGCTCGACCGCGAGGCGAGCGCAAACCGCGCGATCTACGAGAGCTACCTGACCAGGTACAAGCAAACCATTGAACAGGACGGCATAGCAACGGCCGAAGCCCGCATGATCTCACGTGCCGTCCCAGCACGATCGAGAGCAAGCCCCCACCTTTCGCGGTGGATGGCACTTGGTATGATTGGCGGTACATTCCTGGGCATATGCGCGTCCTTCCTTCTTGAAATGAGGGACAAGTCAATCCGGTCGGCGCAAGCGCTCGAAAATGCGACCAAAACCCCCATCATCGGCCGGATCCCCAAATTGTCCAGCCGCGAGCGCAAGAATGCTGCACTCATTGTCAGCGAAGGGCGCTACGGCTTTGCGCGCGCGATTGCGGATTTGCAGGCCCATCTTCTTCTGTCTTCACCTCAAAAAATGGCCCGTGCCATCGCTGTCACATCAGCCGGGACCCAGGAGGGCAAAACGTTCATTATCGCCGGACTGGCCCGGTCATTGGCCGCAACAGGTGTTCGTACCGTCATTATCGACGCCAATTTCACCGCACCCATGGTTGGACAGGAATTCGGCGATCAGTTCGGACCCTATCTGGAGGATGTGATCAGGGGCAGGCACACGCTGGAAGCCGTTATTCAGCACGATGTATTCTCGTCGATCGACTTTGTGGCAACGCAAGTCTGTTCCGTTCCAGCTGAGTTCCTGTTGGGACACGAGCAATTTGCCAAGGTGATCAATGCCCTGAAGCATCAATATGACGTCGTGCTCATCGATACTCCAGCAGTTTGTCTGGGTGCGGATGCAATTCGTGTGGCCTCGCTGGCCGATACCACAATCCTTGTCGCACAATGCGAACGGACCAACATGGACGACATTCTCAACGCCGTGAAGATGCTCAGTGCCGACGGACGAAAACTGAACGGCATTGTCATCAACAGCGACCCAAGCATAAAGGATGCCTCTCCCCCCGATCACCAGCCGCCAGCACCCGCCACACCGAAGCGCTTCACGCTGGAAATCGCTGGCTATAAGAAACTCCGCTCTTCAGCGGCCAAGGTATGAGGGCGAAAATGCTCAAAGGACGAAGGAAAAGCCCGGCATCTCTGCTATCGCGGGTGAGCAGTCTCCTGATAGCGGGAACCGTATCGTCAACGCTCTTGCTTTCCCTGGCGGCCGCGCCTGCCCAAGCAAATCCGGAGCCGTACAAGATCGTTTCGGGAGATGTCCTGCTCATAACGGTCTATGGAGATGCCGGATTGACAGGTACCTTTCCTGTCAGCGTCGATGGAACAATTGCCTATCCCATTCTTGGCAATATAGCCGTTGCCGATCATACGATCACCGAAATCGGGCAAACCATCACACAATCGCTTCTACAGCACATACCCGGTCTTTCCGTTTCTGTTGCCGTGAAGGAATACGCACCGGTCTTTGTCATCGGCGATGTGCAGAAACCTGGAAAATATGAATACCGGCCGGGAATGATTGCCCTGGAATTGTTTGCGTTGAGCGGAGGTTCGCGGCAGGCCGCTGACAAGCTGGACACCGCGGGCATCCAACTGGTTGCAGCACGGCAGGAATATACCGACACCTCACTGCAACTCTTTGCGCAGGACGTGAAGCGGGTGCGTCTCGAAGCCGAATTGAATGGAAAGCAGTTTGACTATGATCTGACAGCGAGCCTCGATGCGATCGATGACAAGGCCGAGCGGCAGCGGATCGTCGATTCCGAGCGAAAACTTTTCGATCTTCGGCTTTCCGCCCTGCAAAGCGAAGCAACCGCGCTTGAGGCCCAGAAGCAGAACTATGCCGAAGAAATCACCACGCTGGAAGAAAGCACAAAGTTGCGCAACGAGGAAATTTCGCTTCTCGAGCAAAATGTAAAGGCATCCCAGAGTCTGGTGGACAAAGGCCTTACCGCACAATCAACACTGCGCGATACCCAGCGCCAGCTTTCGGCAATGCGCCGGGATGCGCTCGAATTCGGCTCGTTCCTGGCACGCGCGAAGCAGAATGAGAACGCGATCCAGCAGCGCCTGCTCGCCCTGAACGATTCTCGGTCCAATGATGCGGCCAAAGACTTGCGGGACATTGATCTCGACATCATGAGACTGCGCAAAAAAATTGCGTTCATCGCACAATCCATGGGTGAAATCGGCGCCGCGGCCCAGCGCGTGACGTCACGCGAGGAAACAGTCAAGCTGACCTTCACGGTGGTTCGGGTGGTGGACGGAAACTATCAGGAAACGGCCTTGTCGGAACATGATGAGATCAGGGCCGGAGATATTCTGCGTGCGCAACTTGAACTTCCCAAAGCGGTCGTACCCAAGGCTGTCAATTGACCGTGCGTGTCTTGTAGTCAGAGCCTTCCGCCAGGGCGTATTCCAACGCCCGCGTTCATCAGGATCCCGTCTGCGCCAACCCGTTTGAAGGCGCCAACGACGCCCGCCAGCGGCTGTAGAGATCGCGAATACCGGCCTCCAGCTCGATACGGGCATGCCATCCCATAGCCTCCATATGCGACGAATCCAGCAGCTTTCGCGGCGCCCCATCCGGCTTCGACGTATCGAAATCCACGCAACCACGATAACCCACGATCCTGGCGATCAGGAGCGCTAGGTCGTGGATGGAAATCTCCGCACCGGAACCGATATTGATGTGGCTGGCCGAGGCATAGTTTTTCATCAGAAAGACGCAGGCATCCGCAAGATCATCCACGTGGAGAAATTCGCGCCTGGGCATTCCCGTGCCCCAAACGACAGCTCTGGGGCTGCCCATCTCCTTGGCCTCATGCATTTTTCGTATCAACGCCGGCAGAACATGAGCCTGTTGCAGATCGAAATTATCATTCTGCCCGTAGAGATTGGTTGGCATGGCTGTAATGAAGCACTGTCCGTATTGACGCGCATAAGCCTCCGCGAGTTTCAGTCCCGCGATCTTGGCAATCGCATAAGCCTCATTCGTCGGCTCAAGGCTTCCCGTCAGCAATGCCTGCTCTTCGATGGGCTGGTCAGCATATTTCGGATAAATGCAGCTGGACCCAAGCCATAGGAGTTTCTCCACATCAAGCCGGTGCGCTGCATGCATGATGTTCATGGCGATCATGGTATTCTCGTAGAGGAAATCTGCGGGATGATGGGCGTTCGCCAGGATTCCGCCCACGCGCGCCGCAGCGATGAAAATGACGTCCGGCCGCGCAACCGCCATCCATTCCTCTGTCTCGCGCTGACGCGTCAAATCGAGCTTGTTGTGATCGATCGTGATGAGGCGGCACTCTTCCCGTCTCAGCCGCCGCACCAGAGCGGATCCGACCATGCCGGTATGTCCGGCAACCCAGACCCGTTTGCCCCGAAGCGCGAAACTGTGCCGGGACGCCTCAACCATAGAAGTCATTGCGGCTTTCTTCCCGCATGATGGTCCGCATATCCGATTCTACCATTTCCGATACGAGATCTTCAAAAGCGGTCGTGTGGCTCCAGCCCAGCTTGATGCGGGCCTTTTCCGGGTTCCCCAACAGCAGGTCAACTTCCGCCGGCCTGAAATAGCGCGGATCGATCTCGATGATCTCCTTGCCGCTCTTGCGGTCGTAGCCGATTTCATCAACGCCGGTACCGCTCCATTCAATGGATTTTCCCACGGTTGAAAACGCTCGTTCGACGAATTCGCGCACCGTGTGGGTTTCACCCGTTGCAAGCACATAATCGTCGGGATCATCCTGCTGGAGAATACGCCACATCCCATCGACATAGTCGCGTGCATGGCCCCAATCGCGCTTGGCCTCGAGGTTTCCCAGACGAAGCTTGTCCTGCAATCCACGCTCAATCGCGGCGACGGCACGCGTGATTTTCCTGGTCACGAACGTCTCACCGCGGATCGGACTTTCATGGTTGAACAGGATGCCGTTTGAGGCGTGAAAGCCATAGGCTTCCCGATAATTGACCGTTATCCAGTAGGCATAGAGCTTGGCCACCGCATAGGGGCTGCGCGGATGAAACGGCGTGCCTTCATGCTGAGGTGCCTCGATGCTTTTGCCGAAGAGCTCCGATGTCGAGGCCTGATAAAAACGGCAGGTCTTTTCGATCTTCATGATGCGCATCGCCTCCAACAGGCGCAAAGTACCCATCGCGTCGGCATTGGCCGTATATTCCGGCGTTTCGAAGCTGACCTGCACATGGCTTTGCGCTCCGAGATTGTAAATCTCGTCAGGCTGAATTTCCTGAACCACCCGGCAAAGGTTGGTGGCGTCCGTCAAGTCACCGAAATGCAGATGAAACCGGACATCGTCATCGTGCGGATCCTGATAGAGGTGGTCGATACGGGCCGTGTTGAACGACGACGATCGACGCTTCAGTCCGTGCACGATATAGCCCTTTTTCAGGAGAAACTCGCTGAGATAGGCTCCATCCTGTCCCGTAACCCCAATGATCAATGCCGTTTTCCCAGTCATTCGCAATTCCCGTCCGTGTGTCCTTGAAGTGTGGTGACAAGCGCATTGCCGTGCCGAATTCCATCATGGAGAAACCCGCCCATCGGCAATGGATGGAAGCCAAGTATAGGCGGCGACATCGAATAGACACTTCGGGAATAGGGATAGGAATGCTGATCGAAAACAGCGATTCCGCCATGTGACGGCCGATAATGGCAAGACGGCATGCACGTCTGTCCGCCTCACCCTCTCCAGAAGGCGTAGGGGCTTAAGCCCCGCCAGGACCGCCTGTAGTGCGTTTGTTGATCTTGCTTGCGCGCGCCGCCACCTGCGAAACTCCATTTCTAGCTTTACCTGCGGCCATACAAGCGGCCCGGGTATAGGAAGGATCCGGAATGAGAATCGTTTTCGCAAACCGTTATTTCCTGCCCGATCAATCGGCCACCAGCCGCATGGTATCCAGTCTGGCGTCCGCGCTTGCGCACCACGGCTTCGACATCACGGCAATTGCAAGCCGCACACTTCACGACCATTCGGGTGTCGTTCTTCCGGCGGAAGAGATGATTGCCGGCGTTGCGGTGAAACGGCTTTGGGCCACGCGGTTCGGCCGCCATCACCTGGCAGGAAGGATCGTTGATTATCTGACATTCCACATATCGGTTTTCATATGGTGCCTGAGGTATCTTCGCCCCGGCGACTTGTTCGTCGTTTGCACGGATCCTCCATTGTTGTCGGTGACGACCGCCCTGCCGGCTTTGTGGCGCAACGCCAGGATGATAAACTGGGTCATGGATCTTTTTCCCGAAGTCGCCATGGAACTGGAGATGCTTTCGAGCAAAGGCATTCCGGGGAAAATCAGCAAGATGCTGCGCAACTGGTCTATGCGCAAGTCGACCATGATTGTCTGTCCGACCGAGATGATGGCGTCCTATTTGCAAGGCAGCGGCATTCCCGGCGATCGGATTCGTGTCATGCACCATTGGTCGGATGGCAGCGAAATCTATCCGGTTCCGCGATCAGACAATGGCCTGAGACGTCACTGGGGACTTCAGGATAAATTCGTCGTTGGCTATTCCGGTAACTTTGGGCGGGCGCATGACTTTACCACCCTGATTGAAGCCGCAGCCCTGTTGAAAGACGACAGCGATATACAGTTCCTCCTGGTCGGGGGCGGGCAACAGCGGGCACGTATCGAGGAAATTGCCCAGAAGCGTCAGTTGAAGAACATCCTGTTCAAGCCATTGCAGCCTCCGGAAAATATTTCGGAAAGCCTGAGTGCCGCCGACGCCCACATTGTCTCGCTCATTCCCAGGCTTGAGCATTGCATTGTCCCGAGCAAGTTTTACGGCATTCTGGCAGCTGGCCGCCCCACGCTCTTCGTTGGAGCGCCCGATGGGGAAGTGGCTAACGTGATTGCATCAACTCGGTGCGGAGAGGCCGTTGAAATCGGCGAAAGTCAAAAGCTTGCGGCCCTGATCGTCCAGCTGAAAAACGCGCCCCAGCAATGCACCCAGATGGGGTGCAACGCCCGGGACCTGCTGGAAACGGTCTATTCGCGGGACAACGCAGTGCAGTCATGGTCCGACGTCATGTCTGCGTTTCAGCAACCGGGTACGGATCCGTTGAGGTCCACCATTTTTAGGTCAGCATGATGGGTGGAACAGTTGTCGTCAGTCAGTTGGGCGCGCGAATGCATTATGCCGTGCCCCGCATACTCGCCTCGCAAGGTCGGCTTGCTCATTTTTACACGGACATCTGCGCGACCGATAGCTGGCCCCGCGTGATCAACACCGTGCCCCGATCGATGCTCCTGCCATCCCTCAAGCGCTTGATCGGCCGCGTGCCCAAAGGTGTGGCGCCAGACCTGACCTCTACCTTTCCCGCATTCGGTGTCATCTCGGCTATCCGCCGGCTCAGAGTTACAAATGTGATTGAACACACAAAACATGCCGTTTGGGCCGGCACCCATTTCTCACAACTGGTGGCATCCAGCGGATTTCATGGAGCAGCCGGCCTCTACGCTTTCAGCGGCGATGCGCTCGAGCAAATGCAAGCGGCCAAAGCACAGGGAATGTGGACGGCCGTGGAACAGATGATCGCGCCGCGCCAGGTCGTTGAAGAACTTGTTCAACAGGAACAACGCAGTTTTCCCGACTGGGCAGGGAAATATGAAGTGAACCACTATGCGCAAACCTTCGCCGCACGTGAGAAGGCCGAATGGGCGCTTGCGGACATCATTATCTGTCCGTCCGAATTTGTACGCCGCAACGTCGTCGCTTCCGGTGGCCCCTCTGATCGATGCGTCGTCGTTCCCTATGGCATCGACTCTGAATTCGAAGATCGCAAGACCATTCGAACGGATGGCCCCCTGCGTGTGCTGACCGTCGGCGAGGTGGGGTTGCGCAAGGGCTCGCCCTATGTGGCCGAGGCGGCAAGGCTGGTTGGACCATCCGCACAGTTCCGCATGGCCGGCCCCACCATACTGTCGCCTGAAATCCGGCAGAAGCTGGCTGCAGCGGTGGAACTGCGCGGCATCATACCCCGGTCGGAGATGATGAAAGAATATCAGTGGGCGGACGTCTTCCTTCTCCCCTCGATATGTGAAGGCTCCGCCACTGCGATCTATGAGGCGCTGGCTGCCGGTTTGCCGGTCATTTGTACCGAGAACGCCGGAAGCGTCGTCAGGGATGGAATAGACGGCTTCATCGTTCCTATCCGGGATAGCAGGGCGATCGCCGACGCACTCCTGCGGCTTGCAAAAAATCCGGCATTGCGCGCCCGGATGTCGAGCCAGGCAAAGGAGCGGGCTTCCGAATTCACCGTCGAGCGCTACGGCCAGCGGCTTATGGACGTTCTGGCTCCCCGTCTTCAAAAACAATTCGCGGTGGAACGATAGGTATGGAAATTCATCCCATGCAGCCTTTGGCTGAACGGATACCAAGCAGGAGCGTTCCGATATGCGTATAGTTCATATCATTTCTTCCATTGATCCTGTGCACGGCGGTCCACAGGGCGGGTGCATCCGTTTGGCAGCGGCACAGTCCAACCAGGGCCACGATGTTCATATCGTCAGTTATGGGGGGCCAGACATACAGAAACGGGCTTTCAAAGCCGCAGATACTGTCCCGCATTTCGCTTCGATAAACTGGCATTTGCTGGCAGATCCGGATATGAAAGAGCGCTTTCTTTGCCTGCAGGGCCGCAAGCAATTGCGGGCAATTCTCGACGCGGCATCCTTCGTTCATGTCCACGGTGTCTGGGAGCCGTTGCTCAAGGTGGCGGCAAAAATCGCACACGGCAAAGGCATTCCATATTGCGTACAACCGCACGGGATGCTCGATGTGTGGAGCATGAAACAGAAAGCCTTCAAAAAGCGGATTGCCTTGCTTTTGGGGTATCGCGCAATGCTGAACAACGCCAAATTCATACTGGCGCTCAATACAGACGAAGCGCAACTGCTGAAACCGCTCGAACTCGCATCGCCCAATCTCATCATTCCCAACGGGGTCTTTCTGGAAGAGTTCGAAGAGCTTCCCTCGCACGGGTTCTTCAAGGAGCGGTTTCCGTTAATCGGCAACAAACGCGTCATTTTATTTCTATCGCGGCTTCATACCAAGAAGGGACTGGATGTCCTGGCAACAGCTTTCGCCCGCATCGCCGGCGCCTATCCCGATGTCGATCTGGTGGTAGCAGGTCCGGACGGTGGCGCGCGGGACGCATTCATCAATCTGGTCGGCCAGTTGCACCTGAACGACCGCGTCCATTTGGTCGGCGGCCTTTATGGCAAGGACAAGCTGCGCGCTATGGTCGATGCCACATGTTTTTGCTTGCCAAGTCGCCAGGAAGGCTTCAGCGTCGCCATTCTCGAAGCGCTTGCGTGTGGATTGCCGGTGGTCATCAGCGACGCCTGTCATTTTCCGGAAGTCCGGTCGGCCCGCGCCGGAGCTGTTGTAACCCTTGCACCGGATGACGTCGCATCTGGTCTTCGCGACATTCTCAGCGATGCCGGAATGGCACATGCTATGGGCCGAAATGGCCAACAGCTTGTTCGCGACCAATATACCTGGCCGCAGATCGCCGCGTCGACGATCAATGGCTATATGGGGAGCATACGTCCAACGCTGCCGGCCTCGTAAAACGACACGTGCCGGGATTCACGCGGGGCCGCCACGGCGTCGTCTGACCGGCTTCGCCGGATTGCCGACATAGATTGTCCACGGATCCAAGGCACGCGCGGCGACAGCTCGCGCGCCGAGGACAGCACCCTCCCCGATGACGACACCGGGGCCGACAAAGGCCTCTGCAGCCACCCAGGCGTTCGCCTCGATGATGATGGAACGGCTGGTCAGCGGAAAATCACCGTCATCGACGTCATGGGTGCCGGTACATAAATGGGCACGCTGCGAGACGATCGCAAAATCCCCGATCGTTATTTCGGCGACATTGTAACAAAGCACCCCCGGTCCCATTGATGCATGCTGTCGCATCACAAGATTGCCGGGCCACCAAATCCGCGCACTGCCGCGAACAATCGCGGTCGGATGAATCCGCGCCCCAAACCGCCTGAGCAACCAGATGCGCCAGCGGCTGCACGGAGAAGGGGTCCACGCGGCCAACAGGGTCCAGCAGATCGTCCAGCTCAATCGCATCAGCCGGTATCTCAGCGCGAAAGTTGCGCCGCCGAGGCGAGGCAATGGCTCTCCTGATGTGTCCAAGGCTGTATCGGCAAAGCGTGATTGCATCGCATTATCTCCCTTAAAAAAATTGCACCGCCGTTCGATTGTCGATCCAACCATCCCGGCTTAGCCGGATACGACCGGGCGAAGAACAGCCAGTTCACGCCAGCATCCCCACGGCAAAAGTTCGGGCATCCCGTTCGCTGCGATCTTTCCACACCGAAGAACGCAGCACATACCAGAGGATCTTTGGGTACTCCTTGAAAATCTGAATGCCGCCCTGCCCGACCGCGGTCCGCCAAATGGGAGCGTCCGGCTCAACGGGAACCGACTGCCACTGGATATTGAACGCGATCGTTTTGAAGCTGCTTAGTGCGCGGCGGGAATGAAACCAGCTGGTGACAAGAATAGCTTTGCGCACCTGCATGCGTTGCAAGATGGGATTGGAGAAAAGTGCGTTCTCCCATGTGTTTCTTGACTGGCACTCAACCGTGATTGATCCGGCATCGATGCCATATTCCAACAGGGAATTGCGTATCCAGTAGCAATCCCCGTCGCCGGTTACGAGAATTTTCGGCGCCATACCGGCCTGCCACAAGCGCGCGGCTTGCGCCGCGCGCGCATTCCCGTCCCCACCCAGAATAACAATAATGTCCGCCCGAGTTGCCGGGTTGCGCGCACTCAGCAGCGTGTTGGCGAATACCATGGCCAAGGGATAGCTGCACAGGGCAAACAGGCCCAGGAAAAGGATGGCGGCGAGCCTCCAGCGACGAACCAGACCACCGCGTCGACGCTTCGAGATGGCAGCAGGCCGCGGCGTCATATCGAAAGACCGTGTTCGCGGCGGCGCTGCTCCTGGATCTTGATCACAATCATATACTCGTAAGCGGCAAGAAGCCGGCAATAATGGTAGCCTTGCCAGCCATCCAGGAATCCGCCTCGCAACAGATACATATAGGCAAAGCGGGCCGCTGGACGGAACGGCACCCGATAGGACAGTTCCTTGAGCGCTCTGCGGCGGGCTTCAGGGGCTGAACTGAAAAAGTCCTTCCATGGGATACCTCTATCGCGCAGGATCTGCAGCGACTCCGTCGCCTCAAAACCGGAATACCGGTTGTGTTTGTCAAACCAGGCAGTCAGTCCCTTGCTGAAACTGTAGTGGATGAAGTGGGAGTTCAGCCGTCCCGTCGGACCGTCACCCACGCAACGTGAATGGCACTCGCGCTCATACCTTACCCGCTCCGGACGGCACAGCCGCGTTATCCATGTCGGATAAAGGCTGCTGTGCTTGATCCAGCGTCCCATGAACATGTTCTTGTAGCGGACGCGGAAAAGCGCCTCCGGCCGATCCGGATCACGCGCTATCGCCAGCATTTCGTCGCGCAGATCATCAGGCGTAATTTCGTCCGCGTCCGGCATGTAAACCCACGGATGCTTGAACTCTATTTCCTTGAGGCCGTACATGCGCTGCTTGGTTTCAGTTTCATATTTGTGCTGATAAATCCGCACGCCTGCCTTGCGGGCTATTTCGAGGGTTTGATCGGTGCTGAAGGAATCCAGAATGACGATGTCGTCACACCAGGACAGTGATGCCAGACAGGCCGGAAGACTTGCTTCCTCATTTAGCGTCATGATCAGGACAGATACTGACACGTGAACACTCCATTCGCAGGTGCTAAACCGGGTCCGACAATATGCCGGGTTTCGGCTGCACCGATTGATGATTAGCGCCGAAGTTCTTGCTCGCCTCCGTGCGGAGAAGAACTGGCGAAACAGGATTGAGCTGCCCCAATGTTACCGGACGCACACGGACAGTATTGCCGGTGCCATTCGACACGAAAACGAACGCCGAATGAATGATGACCGGTATGAACAGTCCAAATGTCATGAGGTAGTTGGAGGCCCCCACCAGAATACCGACGGCCCCGACGCCACCGCAAATCGCAGACGATGCCACTATGATATTTGTGGTCATCGCGTGGGAGTGCGATCTGTCCAGCAGCAGGTGATGCAGATGCCAGCGGTCAGCCGTTAGCGGATTGCGCCCCGCATGCAGCCTTCTCACGATAAGACTGATGGTATCTGTGACCGGCACAATGACGATCCATAGCAAGACAGGAAAGGCAATCTCGCTCTGCCGCGACAAAGTGATGATCAAATAGGCAATGGCTGCACCCAGCGCTGTACTGCCGGCATCGCCAAGAAATATTTTGGCCCGTGCAGACCAGGGGCTTCGCATGTTGAACAGGAGAAAACCGCAAACCGCGGCGAGAAGAACGAGGCCGGAAACACCCAGTTCTCCGAGCCCCTTATAGAACGAAAGCAGACTTATCCAGAAAAGGGCAGCTGCAGCACAACCACCTGCAAGTCCATCCACGCCATCAATCATGTTCCATGAATTGACCAGCCCAATAACGAACAGAATAGCAACGATCGTGAGGACAGGCAGCGCTGAACCAATAAGGGCCAGTGGCAGCATGTTTGCTACATAGATACTCGGTGCTGCCAGCGGGATTATCAGAATGGCGCTTGCCAAGAATTGCACAACGAGCCGCGTTCGAGCCGAAAGTTCCGTTCGATCGTCCATCACGCCGATGCCCAGGATTATCAGAATCCCGATCCAGAAACTGACCGGAAAAGGCGCTACGCCTCGGGATAAAAGACTGACCAGAAAAAATGCGGAAAAGATCGCGATCCCGCCGCATAACGGAACAACGTTTTCGTGTTGTTTTCGGCTATCCGGATAATCGACGAGCGCCAATGTATGGGAAGCCTTTTTGAGAAATCCTATAAGCAATACCGTCATTGACAGCGTTGCAAGACAGCTGGTGAACCAGAACAACAAGGTCTACCCCCACTTGGTCGTGCATTCACCAATGCCAAGTGTCATCACCTTCATTGTTGACGTGAATGCTTTTCCCAAAAAGGTAGCGCCACACTCAAACCAATTCCATTTAGGAGAAATGACGAGAAGGTCCGCCTGAAGTATGAGGTGGCATGGACCTTTTGAGTACGGTCACAAAAATGGACGCCATCATTTCTGTCCCGCACCGTGTTTCCTTCGCATACTCCGCGAACAAGGCCTACTAAAGCTTTGGTATAACAAGCCTATCAGACTATATTTTCCCTCCAGGTAAAAACTTTGAACTACCGAAACTATGACACTGGCCGGAATAAGCAAACTATCTGGCCTATCTGAAACAGATCCAAATAATCAATCTACGTAGTCAAGTCACGCCCGCGTCACTCTCAAATAACTAAGTTAATCTTTATTAATGCCACATGCGCATTTCCACGTAGATCAATCTTATTGATTACTTGGGTAAAAATAACAGAAAAAACAAAAAACTTGCAGGTCTATTCCTGCCAAAAATGGGGGCAAGCATGAACGGTAATGTACCTTTTAATTTAAGTGAGTGCGTGAACTACGAACCCGGAAAGAACTTTGAAAGCAAATCTGAAAATGCCATCTTCATTTATGCTGAAACGGGTGTCGTCTTCCAAGGACTTGTGAAGTCATTGGAAAGAACATTCGCTGATATTCGGATAACACTGTCGAGTTTTCTGCCGGATTCCCAGGACCCCGACACGGGCGTTGGATTGGTCCTTTTGCAGACCGAGCTGATCACCGACCTCCCGGATTGCATTGAACGCTGCAGGACATGTTTTCCGAATGCATCCATCACGCTCATGATCAATGGCGACGGATTTGCATCGCAGGGGTTGAACAGGTTGTTCTGCGACCGACGAATCCAGGGCCTGCTTCCGTTTACCTTGAAGCTTGACATCTGGCTGGCTGCCATATGGCTGCTGCTCAATGGTGGCGAGTATTACCCATACGGTGCCATGCAATCGCTGGAAAAGCTGGCGAAGGACGGCCACGCCCGCCATCAGCAACCGTCACTCGTGGAGGGTAAAAGGGGACCGATGTCCGGCACCAAGCCAATCGATACATTGACGTTGCGCGAACATCAAATTCTTGAGCTTCTCTCCGAAGGACTGCAAAACAAGACCATCGCCGACCGGCTCAGCCTTTCCGACCACACGGTCAAAGTCCATGTTCACAATCTCATTCGGAAGCTCAAGGTACACAACCGTACACAGGCCGCGGCAGTATACCGTAATCACCTTGATCACGAATCTCTGCAATCGGCTTTCAGCCGGAATACCGAGCGAGCCTTCAGCCGCAATACGGAGATAACGGAACTAATGATCAATATCTGAAGGAGAGCGCCGTGAACCGGCCTGTCTCAGAATGACATGGCGCTCTTCGAATTGTTCAATCCAACCGAACCCATCCCCACGCAACGAATGTCGGATGTTGCCTTATGAACCTGCTTTCCCCCACAGCGGTGGGCCGTCAAACGGCCTCAACCATCGACATTGGCATGACCTGTGCCGCGGCCGGGCCATGCACAATGTCGATGCGAGTTGGATGAGCGGGCTTGGCGCGCACTCGTCAACGGCGATACGCACAGACGTGGAATACTCCCCAACACTGCCAACATCACTCAATATAAATATATTTCGCAGTATCTTTTGTATATAATCACCATATTTGGTATTCATATATTTATGGGAAATCATAATTATGTGAATACCAAATAATATAAAAATAAAATACAATGAATCAATAAAATTGACTTATTTATAATTGATTCGTTATATCACCCGTTTGCGCCGCGCTCGAAGCGATCCAAGGCCGAACGCATTTTATATCAAAATCAACCATTTCAGGGTAATTTTAAGCTGAGCATACATCATTGGGTGAAATGGCGACCGCCCTGCTTAATTCCAATTTATTACGACTTAGGTTGATAATTACTATAGAGAACTACTGCAACCTATAGTAGATTTGATTGTGAGGACAGGAAGTAAACAACAATAATACGCATCTCTAATCATAAATAAGGGTGACATACGGGGGCATTGGCCATCATGCGGTTGACGGTTTTAGGAGAGGCTACGGTTAGTATCGGCGGGCACTTGGTCCCGCGCGCACCTACGAACTTCCTGCGCATTGTCACCTACATCCTCCTGGAGAGCAACTGCCACTCGGTATCGCGCGCTAAGCTGGCACAAATACTCTGGTCGGAAACCGACCAGGCGCACGCCAGCATGAACTTGCGTCAAAGCCTCGCGCGCATTCGCAGATTTCAGGAACAATTCGGCATTGTCAATGCCGGTTGAATTTTCCCCAGAAGTGCCGAAGTAAAATTCCCCAATTATGCCGATGTGGACGCCAAGGAGATTTGGGGATTTTTCGGCGGCCGACCGCGTGGTTTTTGAGGGGGCGCAAAC
>Ga0310696_10000231_pt1 | contig 94632 bp, 140 predicted proteins | sample AusTroGonzalo_MG_4_FD_203885 | JGI IMG/M metagenome (GOLD analysis project Ga0310696, IMG submission 203885) | Bovine rumen microbial communities from tropical cattle in Woodstock, Queensland, Australia - Gonzalo_02 (v2) (version 2) | ecosystem: Host-associated > Mammals > Digestive system >...
ATACTGGACTGAGCATTATGATAATGGTAAGATAGTTACTGATACTGTTAGAGCCAGCGAAGAAGAAGAGGCAATCCTTGGAAAAACTCATTATGAAAAAATGCGAAAGAAGCTTTTCTATATTAAAGAAAAAGGTATGGAGAACAAATTAGGATTTAGATATGAGAAGAATTTATCGAATATTTCTAGAGACATAAAGAGTGATTAGATTGTTACAAAGCTATATGTTTCAGATGTAGATAGTGATTTATCTAAAACTGGACTGTGTTCTATTAAGACAGCGGAGGATAACCCTTCAAAAGACAGCTTTGTAATTAATTTTGATTATTATACCACAAAGGGTATTTTAGATAAGAACTCTGTTGATGCCGATTTATACGGAAAAGGAGAAGGAGATTAGGGATATTTAAAACAGCTTGGTCATTTAAATACCGAATATGATAAGTTGTCTAATTTGATTATCAACCTTCAGGAGGCTTCATTTAAAGAATTGTAGGCTAATGTAACCGTCAATACAAATGGTATTGAGGCGGCACAATAGCAGCTTTATAAAATCAAAAAGCAGATTGACCGTTATAAAGCGGTAAATGAAGACGAAGAAGTCGCTAAAGAATAGAATAAAGAGAATAAGACATATTAGAATTAGATTGATAGATATAATGAGCAACTTAACACTTTAAATAATCTTATTTTTGAAACCTTCTTCGATTAGGTTACAGAAGATTATATTGATATTAAAACCGGAGAAAAGAAAAATGGTCGTGCCGCGGTCACAACTTTTTTTGACGACATGACCTTGAAAGAAATGCAAGACAGTCCTTGGTTTAAACAGCACGTTTATAATTTAGGTATGTTAGGTCAGTATAATAGAGAATATCTTCAAATTACTGAGTGGAAAAAGCAGCAAGCTTATTATTTAAAAGAAATAAACAAGTTGTCTCTAAGATTTTTCCGTAAGTATGAACCATACTTAAAAGAAGGAACTTGGTCAGATAGTAATTATTTATCAGATAATGCTTATTATTTTGGTGCAGTTTAGGTTGCCGCCGAAGGAGCAATTCCTAAGGTTTCATATAATATTAGTGTTATTGATTTATATGCTCTACCTGAATATGAAGATTATTTATTTAATATTGCTGATACTACATACGTAGAAGATATTGGCATGTTTGGAATCAATCCAATTACTGGATTGCCAAATAGATTAAAGGTATTAATTTCTGGTATCACCTATGATTTAGATGAGCCATCTAATAACTCAATATAGGTTTAGAATTTTACTACTCAGTTTGCAGACTTATTCCAATAGGTTACTGCAACAGTTCAATCTCTAAGCTTTAATGAGAATATTTATAAGAGGGCTTCTAACTTTACTTCTAATCAGAATATTAATTCAGAAAGTTTGTAGGGCACATTAGATACAAATGAAATGAAATTAATCAATACTGATGAATCTAACATTAAAATTGATAAAGAAGGATAGTCTGGTAGCGATATAAACAATCATAATAATAAATATAAGCTTGCCGGCTAGGGAATGGCATTCTCTACTAATGGTGGTTAGACTTGGGACGTCGGAGTTGGTCCCGGCGGCATCAACGCTGATTATATTAATACTGGTACTCTTGACGCTGGAAAAATAAGAATTGTAGATAATAATTATTTATACTTCTTTTGGGATACCAATGGTATTACAGCTTTTAGGGAGCCATAGGCAGATAGTAATAATATTAGTTTTAATGACTATGCATTATTTAATAGATATGGATTGTCTCTTGTTGAAGATGGTAAGATTAGATTAAGAGCTGGTTATAGTTTTAATGGAAGCTCGGATGGAACTGATGCAGGAAAGATTAATTCAGAAACTTCTTAGGGAGAAGATATAGGTTTTTACTTATATAATAATAAGGGTTAGCCAATCTTTTATTCTTCTACTGCATCAAATGATACCACAGTAGAAGACGAGAGTGCAAAAATTTATTTAATAGGAGAAATGTATGTATCAGATAATATTACTCCGGGCGGCACGCCATCGGGTACTAGATATAAATATAGCAAGGGATATAAGATTGAGAGTGTTAATATTCCTTCTTATAAAGACACAAGAGAAATTGCTCCAGTTACATTTAATTCAGATATTGGATATCAAGACTCTTAGACTATTTATAAGATAATTAATGTAAACGACTTAAAAGCAAATTGTGAATATGAATTATATATTTAGTTAGTATTAAACGAAATAGATCTCAATTATTCTACTAATCTGTTCCAAGTTATTTATAGTGATGGTGAGCAGTATTCTATAGTTATTTTGTCAAATTCTTTAGAGTAGCAAGGAATAATTGATATTAATGGTGTAAATCATTATTTTGTTATAAATGGAACATCTTATGGCGTAAGTAAAGTATCTATTAATATGAGTGATTATTCTTATACAATTATTAATTAGCTTGATGACATAAGAGAAGTGAATTTTGGCTCTGTAAATTATATAATTGATACTAAATATAAATTAAATGAAACTGCATTTTTATTAACAAGATATGATGATGCAGCATTGACTTTTAGCGATATTACGGAGAGAATTGAATTAAATAATGTATTTGATGTTACTGGTTCGACGAGTGATGTTATTGAACAGACTTTAGGTTTATTCTATGTTAATACGGAAGATTTTAATTATTGGGGTATCAGAGAAGAGAATTCCGAAGAAGTTACTGATTCATCAAGTGGTGTTACTTCTTAGGTGGCCTTATATCTTAACAATACTCTTGCAAAAGAAAGGTCTGCATTAGCCAATAAAAATGAACGATTATTATGTATCGCTGGAGACGAAAACTATGAAAGCAGCCGTTCAGTGAGAAACTTCCTCTCAATAAAAAAGAATGGTGCTTTATATATAGGTGGTTTTATTTCAGCAGTAGACGAAGATGGAAATACAATTGAATGGGATAATTATGCATCTATGATACCTAATTATATTGAAGTAAATTAGCCATTGTTATCTGCGGTAAGAGACGAAAAAGGAGAGAAGATTTCTATTGATTTTGATAGATTTTTCAATTAGAAAGACGGAAAAAGCTTATTTGATTCACTTACAATAGCTGGAACAACAGTTGGAGCGCATAGACACGAATTAAATTCTGCTATTGCTATTATTGAGACTCTTGAAGGTGGAGAGGTGAATTATTTACCAGACGAATCTGCTTCTCCAGAGCAAATTTTATATTACACAGAAAATGGCGTACAACATTCTTACACAGTTAAGCAGGTTATAGATGGCATGATGTCCGGAAAGACCTGGGGCGATTTTTATGCAATTATTTATAAACTATTGAGAGAAGGAGAAGTTCAATATTAGCCTTCTAGCACAAGCAGTTACCTTAAGGTTAAATTTGATAATTAGGTTTTAGGTAATGAAAGCAAAATTAATTTATCTTTTTAGAATTCAACTACTGGTGGCGTTATTGGTGGTGGCAGCTCTACTTAGTCTTATGGTTTATATGACCCAGGTAATGAAGATTCTGGTGGTGATACTTAATGAATTATCCAAAAGGAATAGATATAAGTTTCTATCAAAATTCTGTTGATTATTCTGTCCTATGTAAAAATGTTGATTTTATAATAATGAAATGTGGAGAAAAGAATTATTCTGATCCCTTGTTTGAGACTCATTATAAAAACTGCTCTAATTATAATATAACATTGGGAGCTTATTTTTATGGACGTGCGCGTTCAAATGAGGAGGCTAAAAAAGAGGCACAATTATGTGCCTCTTTAGTCAAGGGGAAAAATTTTACTTTGCCTATTTTTTATGACGTAGAGGGAAGTCCAGGAACAGGATATGAAGGAATTCTTTATCCAGGCCCATATAATGGATATACAGTAAATGGGATAGTCCGTGCTTTTTTCGACGAATTATCTCTATAGGGGATTTCTTCATATGGTATTTATAGTAGTGCAAGTTTTTTCCCTGCTTGGTTAAATAAAGATGATTTTACTGATTGCTATATATGGGCTGCGGCCTGGGGATATTCAACCCCTCCCTTGGTGTGGGGAAGAGAACCAGATATATGGTAGTATTCAAAAGCTACTAGATATCCAGGTTTTGACGGAAATTTAGATGGTGATTATTTAATTACTACTAATTTCCCTTTAAAAGATAATAAATATTATTTTTGTCATCCTTTCGGTATGAAGGCATTAGAAACAGTTATTAATACTTATGAGGGACATGGTTATGGGGCAGTTGACTTATCTTTACCATCAAATATTACAACAAAAATGGATACGATAGGAACACCAATTTATTCTTTGTGTGATGGAACTGTATTAACATCGACATATAATACTGGCTCAGCAGAAAAATCTCTTGCCAATAGAGGAGGAAATAGTGTAACAATTAAAGCTGAAGGGACTGCATCTATAATGAATAATATTTTAGATAGAGAACTCCAATTTTTATATTGCCATATGGTTAATCCAAATGAATAGGAATATAGACATTACCCTCTATTAAAACCTGGGGATAAAGTTAGAAAAGGATAGATTATTGGTGGAATGGGAGCGAGTGGTAATACTGATGATGGCTATGGCGGAGTATTTGTACATTTGCATTTAGAAACTCAAGCTAAAATGAAAACAAATACTAAAGCTTATGATAAGTATTGTAATAAAATAATTCATTTTGATTCAGGAGACAGAACCGTAGGAGATAATTATAATTATGCTATTTTTTGTGAATCTCCAATCCTTACTTGGATGAATATAGATGGAGTCATTGAAAATGATACAGAATTGTTTTAGATGCACAATGTTCCAAATGAATATTACAATACTATTATAAGTGAAAATTAGATTACTAATAATGAACAGTATTCTCATGATTATATGATGAATATAATTACTGCTTTATCAATTAGAGAGACAATAGGATATGCAAATGCAGATATATCTGATTTTTTAATTAACTGTGTCGCTATTTATGGAAAGCTATTAAGAGCAAGATGTATATTTTATCCGACAACCAGTTTAATGGAAATCTTAAATACGGGTGGATTTACAGGTTTTAATGAACAATCTTTAGAGTCTAGGGCCGCGCCGGAAATACGTGCCAAATTACTGGAATTGGTTTCTAATAATTTTATTCATCCTGGCGCATATGGTATTTTATCTGAATATATCCCATTAGTAAGTTATGCGCCATTTTTTAATTATGGATATGCAGGCTTAGGCTATCCAGAGTGTACACCTTCAGTTGAATAGAGTTTATCTAATAAAATATTATCTTTAGAAGTGGAAAGCCATATAAAGAATGGCAATACAACTGATTTGAGCGGCTGCTGTGGAAATACAGGTTATTTCCCACCAAGAGCTTGGGTATAAAGGAGGCATTTAATGATTATTAAAAGGACTGATTTACCTATTTTAACAAATGTATTTTCTCGAATTTCAGAATTAAAATTCAATATTAATACTCAATACAAATTATTAAAAATGAAAAAAGCAATTGAAGAAGAAGAGGAAATATATTTAAAGTAGCTTGAAGCTTTAAAAGAAGAATATTGTATTAAAGATGAAAATGGACAATTTATTACGAATAAAAATGGTGGATATCAGATTGATGAAGCTAAAGCTGAAGAATGTGGTAAATTAGTTCAAGAAATTAATGCAATTCAAATTCAAGTTCCTGATATGTATTTTTCAATAGAAGAGCTTGAGCCTCTTAATTTAACTTTTAATGAGTTAGAGGCTTTTGACCCATTTATTAAACTTTAACAAAAAATAAAATAGACCTGCTCAAAAGTTTTGTTTAAAACATAGAACTTTTTGAGCAGGTCTTTTCTTTTACATAAAAAATCATATTTTTCTTACTTTTAGATGTAAGAAAATATGGAGGTGATGAAAATGGCTTATGGTTATAATACAACCCAGCAAAATTCATCTTATGGCATACCAACATAGGCTCCTTAGCAATCTATATAGCCACTTTTTCCTTAGCCACAAGGAAATGTTTATAACATAAATTCAACTTTGGAAGTGGCTAATGTCCCAGTTGGTGCTGGCATTTCTGTGGCATTATGTATGCCAGAAAATGTAATGTTTATTAAAACAATGCAAAACGGTAATCCATTATTTTATCCTTATAAAATAATGCCTTTTACTAATGAGCCAGAAAATACGACTGAGGATAAAAAAGATAGCAGTATGAGTAGTCAAATTAATTAGTGTATTCAAAGAATTGAAAAACTTGAAGCAGCATTGAAAACTAAGAAAAAGGAGGTTGACTTTGAATTATGATGTAGAATTTACAACAAATTGCTTAGCTAATGCGTGGTCGTGACGCGCAATCTGTAGCTATGGCTATGATTTAGAATAGTAATATAATAGACCCTAATATTAGTCAACTCGTGACACTGGCTCAAAGGGGCGATAATGAAGCTGTCTTTAATTTCGCTAATACTTTATTTGCATAGCAAGGACTGGATTTAAAGCAAGAGTTAAATTCTTTCTTTGATATGATGAAGTAATAGCGATAATATAATAATATTTTGGAGGTATATTAAATGGAAGAAAAAGGTTTAACTGTTGCTGACGCCCTAGCTCTACGAAATGGTGGAAACAATAATGGCGGTTTTGGTGACCTAGGAGGTTCTGCTTGGTGGATTATTGTCCTTATTTTATTCCTTATGGGTGGTAATCGCGGCTGGAATAATGGCGGCAACGGCGGCACAAACACAGTAGTAGTTCCTACTGGTGGAGGAGACTTTGGAAGTTGGAATGCTTGTTGCACACCAGCTACTGCTTAGGGTATGACTGATGCTTTTAATTTCAGTTCTTTAGACACTGGAATTAGAGCTACGCATGAGGCAGTTACAAATGGTTTTTATACTAATAATCTTGCAACTACCAACCTTGGTACAGCAATTTAGACAAGTTTTGGTCAGGCAGCGCTTTAGAATTGTCAAGGTTTTAATGGCGTGAATAATTCTATTAATTAGGGCGTTAATACTCTTGCTAGCGCTTTATGTAATGGTTTTAACAACGTTCAGTCAACTCTTGCAAGTTGCTGTTGCGACAATCGTGAAGCTATTATGCAATCTAATTTTAATAATTAGACTGGCTTCAACACTCTTGGTACAGCAATCGCATCTAATGCTTGCGATATTGAGCGCGGTCAAGAAAATATCAAATATGTTATGGCATAGAATCAGGCCCAGACTTTGGCGGCAATTGATCATGTAGGTGACAGATTAATTGATTATATGAATAATAGTAAGATGGATGAACTTAGAACTGAACTTCAGAATGCTAGATTCCAAATCTCTTAGGCTGCTTAGACAGATGCTATTATTAATTAGTTACAACCTCTTGCTAAACCCGCTTGGTTAGTAAATTCTCCTTATCAGTCACTAAACTATAATGGAGTAAATGCTTGCGGTTGCGGCAATTTTTAAGGAAGTGAGCAGTAATGAGTTGCTCAAATGTAGGATGTTTATGTAATCATTTAGTTTTTTCTCAGAGTATAACATTTACGGATGGAGCTTTATTAATAGATTTACCAGCAGGTTCTTATGAGAATGGAGAAAAATATTGTATAGTAATTACACAAGAAATCCCAATAGAAACAACCATTGCTGCAGATGTAGCGATAACAATAGGTGGAGATACTGGTACTACATATCCTTTAGTTAATAGTAATTGTACTAATGTATAGGCTTGTTCTATATCTACTAGAACAAGATATGCTACTCGAGTATTTACAAATATTGGAGAAGGAGTGTTTAAATTATTAGGAAATATAAATTGTAGTCGTTGTAGGAATGGCACTGCGGCGCCAGCTCTACCTATTCCCACTACTGATGCGGCGACAGCAACAGGAGGAGAAAATGGCTAATGCAGGAATTAAAAAATAAAGTAAAAAAAGAATTGGAGGGAATCGGCGAAAAAGGATTAACAAGCTCCAATTTAGAAACCACTTATAAATTAATTGATATTTATAAGGATATCGTCGAAGTCGAAGAAAAAGAAAGGGGTGACAAGGAAATGTATGATGCGAGAGGTGGAAGATATAGCGATTATGATAGATATAATGATTATAATACCAGAGGCGGTCGCTATAATGATTCATACAATCATTATCCCGTTGATGAGAGAACAGAACGTTATTTAAACAGAATGAGAGACGGCATGAGTGATTATAATGAAGGTCGCAATCGCTATAGAAGTGGAGATTCTGATCAAAGGATGATTGAAGGTATTGAAATGACTATGAGTGCAATTATTGGCTTTGTTGAATCATTAATGGATATAGCCGAATCTCCAAAAGAAAAAGAAATTGTAAGACGCTATATTGATAAAATTAAAAAGGTTTAATGTTTAAATATTACAATGCCAATCCTTTGGGTCGTCATGTTAATGATTGTAGTGTAAGAGCTATTTCTTTAGCAACAGAACGCACTTGGGATTAGACATATGAAGAACTATCTGCTTTTGCTTAGAGCCAAGGAATCACTTTTTCAGAAATAGAGTTTATTGATTAGCATTTAGCTGATCGCTATCCTAAATATTGCTCAAAGAATAAATTGATTCAATTAAAAGATTTTTTAAAATTACAGCTGCCGGGGCGTTGGCTAGTTACTATGAGCGGTCATATTACTTGTGTAATTGACGGAATTTGTTATGATACGTTTGACCCCTCGGAGCGGTACATATGGTGTATTTATAAAGTAAAATAAAAGAGGTAAGATTTTAATCTTACCTCTTTTTTTTAGAATTCAATTATTTCATTAGTTTTATTATCATATGCCGCCCAGCGACCTATTAAAATAGCATCTGCTTCATCCTAAGTAACACTTATATCATACAGAGCTTTAACTCTTAGCTATGCGCTCTTTTTCTAATCTGTACGATGATTTCCCTTTACAGAAGAATGATGTCTCCAAGTAGAAGGGGAAGCAATTTTGTATAAGATTCCATTCTCATAACAATAGTTTTTAAGAACTCCCTATAAATGGGCAAGCTTTTTAAAAGTCGTTACCATTTCAGTAATTTCATTTTCATTCTTTTTATAGGTCTATAATTGAATATCTTCAAAAATAACTTTATCAGGTTTCCATTTACTAATCATAGAAACTATCCACTATTTAGTCTAAGCAATACGCTCTGTACTATGGGTTCCATCAGATGTCCATTTTCCATATTTAATAAGTTTATCGCCATCAAATACAGACCATCCAGATGTAATTGAAGCCTAATCAAAAGCTAATATTCTAAATCCAGTTTTCTTTACTGCAATATTATCAGTACATTTATATTGATTTTGTTTACAAATTAAACACTCACAGGTGCCGCGGCGCCACTTTTCATATGGAATATAATTTAAGTGTCCTTCAGGACATTTTAATTCCAAATCTGTTTTTAAGTTGAGATATTCGGTTGACAATAACTGCCAACCATTTTTCTCTATATCTTGTTTTACATCTTCATATTTGATTTTGCTTGCCACTTAGCATCACTTCTTATCAGTGCTGCCAAATCCGTCTTCGCCGCGTTCAGTATTAGGTAATTCCTTTACTTCTTCCCATTCGATCATAGGAGTAGGGGCAATAACTAGCTGAGCAATCTTATCGCCTCTAGCAATTGTCTTAGAGAGATTGCCCGTGTTCTGAATAATAATACAAATCTCTCCACGATAATCAGCATCTATAGTCCCGGGTGCATTTGCAATTCTTAATTCTGTTTTAAGGCTAAGACCAGAGCGAGGACGAACCTGAATCTCATATCCAACTGGAATAGCAACAGCAATACCTGTCTTAATTAATCTAGTTTCATGAGGTTTTAGAATAACTTCCTCTAGACTGCATACATCTGCACCGGCATCTGTTTTGTGAGCATATTCTGGAATAATTGCGTCTGGATGAAGTTTCTTTATTTTAACCTTAACTCTCTCTCTTGGTACTTCAATCATTTTAATAATTGAAAGAACAGAACCTTCAATAATAGTAATAAGAATATCTTTCTTATTATCAGTTAAGGATTCGTCTTCTTTAATATCCTCAATAATTTCTTCAGCAGAAAGTCTCTCTTCATCAATAGAGCCATGACCCATCATTTTTAAACTATTTAAGACATCTGACTAAAAAGATTCACTATTAAAAAGAAGATTTAACCTTTCTTTCATTGAAAGATAAATAGTATCAAATTGGTCATCTGGTAAATCGACCAGTGCTGCGAATTGATCAAATATCTAATCATTGCCACCATAAGCAAATAAATCATTAAATTTTTTAGCTAATTCTAGTTTCATCTTAAAATTCCCCCTTAAAGTTTTTCGACTATTTCATCAATAACACCGTATTTCTTAGCGTCATCTTGGTCCATAAACCAATCATCTTTCTTATGTTCTTCATAAAGGTCATTAGTTATTTTTGTGTTGTCAAGAACAACAGATTTAAGTCTTGTAAGTTGAAGTTTATAAAACTCAATACGCTGAAGGAATTTATGTGCATCAGCACCATCCATTGCTGCGCCTTCATGGAACATAAAAGCAGTATGAGAAAGGGCAAAACGTTTATGTCCACATATACAAATAAAGAATCCACCACTATATGCAGTACCAATATTATAAGTATAAACTGGAGTTTCAGACGCCTTTATTGCGCTAATAATACTAAATACGGCATCAAGGTCGCCGCCAGGAGTATTAATATAAATTTTAATAGGATCTCTTTCTTCAATAGGAGTTTCGTCTTCAGAGTCAACTTTATTCCAAAAACGGATAATTTCAAAAATACTTACTGCATGTTCAGGTTTGATTTCTTCTGTAAGATAAATGGTTCTTTCAGTAAAATCAAAAGTTTCTAGTGTTGATTCAACATCAATCTAGCATTCTGGACAAGTAATTGCGCCAAAATAAGTTTCTGGGATATTTAATCCCTCTTTCTGCAAGGTGTTAGACACTTCATCGTAAGCTTTTGCTACGTCCTCAAGAAATTGGTCTTTTGACTTTAAAGACCCATCTTCATTAAAAATTTCAATTCTGCTTTCCGTTTCTTTCATTACTTATCCTCCCAATTCCTCTTCTAATTTCTTTTTTAAGATTTCCAATTCTGAAATTTCATCAATTAAGTTATTTATATCAGGATTAAAAACAAATGTATCGAGCTAAATCGCCTAAAGCTAATTGCTTTTTTCTTTTAAAGAAAAACAAACTTGTGCATATTCTTCTTGTTTATTCATTACAAATTCCTCCTTTTATAAAAATATTATATCATAAAGATGATTTTAAGTCAAGATTTTGACGAGTAATGGTTAATGGATTCTATTTAAGTAATAATCTTAATTCAGTGGGTGCCGCGGCAATTTCATTCTAATCACGTTTTGAGTTTTTACTGTGATCAGCATAAGAAACTCTTATATTATTATCTCTTGCCCATGTTATAATTCTCGTTGTAAAATCAGAATAATTGACGTTATATGGAAAACGGAAAGCTGTCCCATTCTTTTTATACCATAATGCCATTTTAACAATGCGTTTTTGATAGTCTAATTCAGTTTCATTTTCAAATTTATCTAATTTAAAAATTACTTCTGAGTAATAGTCATAGAAAAAGTCTTCAGAACAGCGAAAATTTATAACAAAATTCTTATTTATTAATTTACGATAACGAATAAATTTATTGGCTGTTTCTTCATCATTTAATATTGGAGGGTAGAGAAAATGAAAATATTTATTCTTATTCTCATTCATAAAATCGAAAGTATTAGTTAATGAAAAGGGGTTTTTATCTGCAATAAAGAAGACTTTTGATTTCTCTTTATAATCTGCAAAGTTATTAGTTTCTAATCTTATATAACTATTGCGTTTCATTTTTTCATAGTCAGCTATTGGCATATCAATTTTATTTGTCCATATATCATATGGAAGATAGGAAGGTGGTACATTACAAATTTTTTCAGGTAGAGGAAAAACTTTCTTAAAGAAGCCATATCCAGTAAATTCTTTATTCTCCCCATAGACATTTAAGGTTTTTGGAAGCGCAATATTTGGATTTTCCTTAAAGTAAATTATTTTATTGAAGCGACCTTCGTCTTCGCCTGGCTTCATCATTATTACTTTATGATTATTTGTGTAATAATAATTATAATATTGCATTAATTCTAAGTTGGGCACCGCACGACCACGGTGCCATAAATCTATATCATATAATCCTATAGTAGCCATTATTCAATTACCTCTGGTCTTTCTGTTAAAGACTTTGTAATAAAGCCCTTGTCATCCATTGCTAATATTTTTTCGAAAATATCAAACTCAGTATTCTTATATTTTTTTGGAATAAAAGTATCATCGCGTCTTATACCAGTTATAATAAGTTTATTGCCACGAGTAAACCAAGATTTTTCAACTACGTGTTTAATACCATCTGCTCCGCGCTCAGAGATTTGTTTATCCCAAGCGGCGAACTGATTTTTCCAAACTTTAACTGTTACAACACCAGTTGGGGTTAATAGCATAACAGAACTTTTGTTTTTATCCTTATCAATGACTGTACCGGCTATACGAGAAATCTTGAACATTTTTATTTCTGAGCCATCTTTTGTCGTGAAGCAGCGATCTACTTCTGGTTCAGGGTTAAGAGAGAAGAAATCTGTAAGAGAATATACTTCATTGGGAAGTTTTTCGAGTGGATGAGCATGATAGTAAAAACCTAAGCTATCCATTTCCCAGTCTGCTTCCGTACCAAAGCAATATTTATTCCAAGTTTCGTCATATAGACGGTTATTGAGATCATCCAGGATAGACTGTTGATTTGCTTTCATCCAATCTCTTACTGGATCCATTCCTTTTTTGTAGATATTATCCCATATCGACTGTTTAATCTTGCCTTTTGGACCGTCATTTGTTACAACAATTTCTTCAATCTTTGTCGTATCATAATTACTCTCAAAGAATGGCATAGCTATTTCATCGAGATAGTAGTAAGTGCTGTCTTTAGAGCTCTTTAAATACTTATTAAAGTTAAACAGCTTTTTCTCAAATGTTAATTCTTCTGGTATCATATTCTTTGCAATTAACATTTGCATATTCTGTAATGTAATTCTCTTTTTCTTATCAGATACAGTGCTAGCATATTCAACCATAGCTAAATGTCTATTACCATTATATAGTTCATCGAATGTACCAGCTTTTATAAGAGAGAACATTTGTAGCTTATTTACCTTAACCTTAGATAAGAAATCTTCAATGCTTGTGTAAGGACGATTATTAAAAATTTCATATACAAGTTGAGTGCCTATTCTATTGATACCCTTCATACCATAAACGATAGCGTTCTTCTTTAACTCAGGTTTAAAGATAAGACCAGATTCGTTTATATCAGGTGGTAATACTGTAATGCCCTTTACCTTAGATTCTCCTATGGCGGCACTGATTTTACCATAGTTAACACTCTTATTCTTTTTAGTTGTATTATCGTCTTCTGCGTCTGTATCAACATCATCTACATCAAGTAAGTCTGCACCACCCGCATTAACTATCAGACAAGCACAGTTCCAATAGATTTGTGGATAATTTGTTGCTAAGAATAATGTTTGAATACCAACGAATGAGTATGCAAGGGAATGAGGAAGTGAGAATGAGTAACCCATCTGAGGGCCCATCGTGGTTTCCCACACATACTCACCAAAATTCTTATTCGGACATGCATCAATAAACTTATCATGAAGTGCAGGAATTTCTTCCATATGTTTTTTCGCAACAGTTTTTCTTGCTGCATTAGCTTCTTTTAGAGTGAAGTGACCAATCTTTTCGTCCATACATACTTCCATTAAGTCTTCCTGAAGTGCAGGAACACCGAAACGTGGAAGATAATATGGCTCAAGTATCTTAATCTCTTCTTCGCTAAGTCCTCTATCTCTTGCTTCTCTATACCACTGACCAATATCCTCCTTAAGGCGGCAATATCTATCAAGTGGTCTTTCCTTTCCTTTTTCTCCCATAAGCCTCATTATCGCATTTGCTGAAGTCATTTCAGTTGGATTCTGAGGCTTAACCTGCTTTGCAGTTGCAAGGCCAACACCAGTGCTAAACTGGAATACGTCGAGAACGCTTCCTTCTCCAAGAGCTGTCCACATTCTCTGGTCATCAAGGTTTAATACTGCAGGGTGGAGATATTTATCATATATTTTTCTTAAAGATAAGTCTTTCTCAACTATACCATCGGTCTGCATAAGTTCGATACAAGTTGTTATCTTATCACAAATTTCAGTTACAAGGAAGTCATACTTAACATCCGTGTTATCCATTATTTCTAATGGCACTGACTATCTCTTACCGCATTATGCGGAATACCATTTCAAATGACGTATCAATAGTCATCTTACTTCACTTAACGTGAATAGTCGATACACATTTATATTAGAGTTTTCCAAGTTTTTCCATTAACTATATTTCTAATTGATGTTGTAGTTACTTGTGGGAATAGTTCATGGATTTCTTTATTAGTTTTTCCTTCTTTATGAAGTTCTCTTATTTGTCTAACATCATTCTCAGTTAATTTTGATTTTCCATTCTTTTCTCCGGAATGACCTAAGCTATGATGTAAATGTTTATTTTCTTCTGTGAAAACTTCTGGCATTACTAATTTATATTTATTTCCAACATATATATTCCAAAAAGTCCATTTATCTGGATAAAGACTTTTATAATCTTGATATACTTCTTCCCAATATATGCCTTCTGCGTATTTTTCTCTGAGAAGAACAATATCATCATAATCTAACTTTCCACCACTTGTGAATTGTGCTGAAAATTCAATATTATAAGGATAAATTGGAGTATTTGTGTTTAGATTAGTATAAGTATGGTGATGATAAATTTCTTTAAAAGCAGAATAAGATATAATTTCATTAAATTGTTCATAAAGAACATACATTGGAATATCTCGATGGTCTAAAATATATTGAGCTTGTTCTTTTGTTAATTTCGCATGACTATTATCTGCCCCATATCTTGAGACTCCATCTATTGCTCCGCCGCCAAAAGAAACATTGTATCCATTAGGAACTCTACAATTATATTCTTTAATAAGTTCAATTTCTTTATTATTTGCTTCTTCTAAGCTAAGACCAGAGAAAAGTATTTCAAATGTAAAATTTTCAATACCATATTTCTCAATAGCTTTACCAATTACCATATTTTTACTATTACCACTTTTATGGTTTGACCATCGTTTTTTATAATTATTCGTAATACCAATATAAATTTTTTTATTTATATTATTTGTAATTTTATATACATACATTTTATCACCTCAAAAATCATATTTATTTACCCACTAATAAAGTATGATTTTCTTGGTTTAACTCTAATAATTTAGTTCGGGATTACCATACCTATGCCTCCCGGCAGGGGCTTCAGGCTTCCCCGACGCATTAATGGTATTTTTTACTTATGATTGCTCTGCCATTAATACGCTGCTGATAAACAGTTAGATATTATTGGGCAATGTTACTTACCCATAGCCTCAGCATCATGAAGTGAGAACTGAGTTGTAAGGTCTCCATTCGGACTTCTCATAATAGCTCCAGTGTCATATGGATTATCATTATAAAGAATAACACCAGAGGCGTGTTGACCACGCTTATTTACCAGACCTTCGATTGATTCAATAATCTCAAGAAGGCCTGGGTACTTCTCTACCTCGGCAATAAATGCTCCAATTGGCTGTCTGCCCTTCTCGGGATTTCCATATACAACATCGTGGATAGGCCATAAGAAACCACGTTCCTGTGGAATAAGTCCACTAAGATACTGAGTAGTTTCAACCTCCAAACCGTTCGGATAAAATTCTGAACGATAACCTCTGCCGGCAGCCGCTATTGCTGAACGAGTACCTTCTGTACCGAAAGTACAAACCTGAATAACATTTAATTCGCCGCGCTCCTTACGAATTGCTGAGAAAATCTTTTTACGCTTTGAAGGAGAAAGGTCGATATCAATATCAGGAAGCTCAACACGTTCTTCATTAAGGAAACGCCAATACTTAAGTCCCCATTTTAATGGGTCAAGCTGAGTTATACCAAGCAAATAGTTTGATAAGAAACATACTGCTGAACCACGTCCAGGACCAACGATTGAACCGCAATCCCAGAATAAGTTAATAAAGTGCTGGAAAGTATTAAAGTATTTAAACAAACAATCATTAAGCTTTTCTCCAATTGTCTTAATAACTCTTGCTTCGATTTCAAGTCTGTCAAGATATTCTGTGTTATATAAATCCTTTTCTTTTAAGGCATTTATACATTCATTCACCCAGTATCTTTCTTGTCTGTTAAGACTACTCATTAGTGAAGTAAGAGTCGGACAATTCTGCATAAAATCAATGTCATAATCATATATAACAGGATAATCCTTTACCTCTACCTCTGGAATAATTGAAGTATGCTCAAGACTGAAACTATCAATCTTATCATAAATTTCCATAGAGGCGCGGCACATATCCATAAACTCTTCCTCGGTAAAAGCTACCTTTAAATTTTCAAATGCTTCATCATTGTCCATCATATGAGCATCAAAGTAGAACTCATCTACCTCTCGGTCGCCTTCCTTAGAATTAAGATAAGCTTTATGAAGTGGACGTTCATTTGCTGTAAGATAGTGTGCGTCTGAACCGATTACCATTTTAACGCCATATGCTCTGGCAATTGCACCGACTCTTTTATTGAACTTCACTTGGTCTTTTGACTGACCTGCGGCAACTTCAATATAGAAATCGTCACCAAATAATTCAATATTCCAACGAATGAAATCGTCAATATCCTGCTTACAACGGAATATTTCATTTTCATCATTTGCTGTCTCAGCTTTTATGAGTTGAAGAACTCTTCCGCCGAGCTGACCACCGATACAAGCTGTTGTTGCAATTAAAGAGTTTGGATATTTCTTTATAATTGCTTCCAGTTCATTCATTTGAGTTGGAACTCTTGTCATGCCGCGAGAAGTAAAACTGTAATACCAAGCAGTTGAACTCAATTCTCTTATTGCCTTATGACCTTCTTCATTCTTGGCTATCAATATATAGTGCCAATATCTTTCGATATCATCACGGAACTTTACAAGATAAATCTCATTACCACACGCGCACTTGAAATCTTCAGGTATTTCGCCCTTTTCTTTAAGTTTCTTTTCTGTCTACAGCCACTTTAAATGACCACTAACACATTCATGGTCAGTCAATGCAATACCTTTCATTCCAAGACGATGTGCTGTCTTAATCATATCTGGTATCTTATTGATTGAGTCAATTAAACGAATGTTACTATACTCACTGTGACTGTGAGTATCAAATCTTGGAACTCCATTTAAGCTCATTCAGTAGAAACCTCCTTTTACTTACTTATTTTTTCTACAACCCTTATCAGATTTGCAGAGATTTTTACATTTAGGACATTTGTGCGTCCAAGGAATACTATGGATTGACCAATCTTGGTCACACTCTTCTTCATCGACTTCAAATATACAATCGCAATTTGAGCATTTAAAGAGGACTTTTCCATATAGTCCTTCTTTAAGAATTTTTACCATATTATAAAACTCCTATCTTATTTTTCTATATATATTATAACACAAATAATTAAAAAAGTCAAGACAAAGGTCTTGACTTTTCGCTCACTTGCTGTTCTTCTTACGCTCGCGCTCTTTCTGGATTTCCTTGTTGCGGCGAGACATCTCGTCTTTGAAACGGTCAATCTTCTTCTTATAATTGTCCTTTTCATCTCTATGGATTTTCATTTAACTTCTCCTCCTCGATTGTCATTGTTGCTATTAAAGGTGTACAATAACTTGTTTCCTTCATAAACTAAGCCAATACATCATCAGCTTCATCGACTAACATATTTTTATAGCACGTACCTCTTGTTCTTCCTTGTAACATATCACTTACAGTAAAGATTTGAGGTACTGGAAGTCCCAGCTCTTTTGCTCTTATTTCGTAGATTCTTTTATTACACTCACGTGCACAAAGTATCGGGAAATTATTTTTCGCCGCTGTCTACACAAGCAAGGTAGTCTTTCCATATCCCCTTGGTCTTATAATCACTTTCATTCGCCAATTCCTCCATTAAGTTAATTTTCGATAAATATTCATATTCTTTTCTCCAATATTCGACTTCATAATCTCTAATTGCGAGTACGAATGGGGCAGTAAGTGCTCCACCATTTGTGATGACTTGATATAGTTTAGTATAAGCCCTTTCAGATACATATACTGCAAACAGTTGATAGATTTTGTCAGTAATTAATACAGATAGCTTGTCTGCAATTTCATCATTTTCAAAAGCTTCTTGAATAGCATAAGCAATATCCTGATGTTCTCCCTTAAGGTCATCAAAAACTGCGTTTATAAGTATTTCTTTGCTTACCTCTTTACGCTTAAGAAGAAAACGAATGAAGTTACTAAAATGGAAATGGTATCCATAATAATCAAAAAAATCTTCTCCTATATCGTTCATCCAATACTAAATTGCAGTATAGCCAACAACTGGGTCTTCAAAATCTTCTGGCTCATAGACAATATATACTGGACTTCCGCCTTCGTTTAAATACCTCATTTTAATTCTACTCCTTTCTCTTTTAATTCTTCATATACAGCTTTAGAAAAAATTTCCTCAATTCTTCTGTCCAATTCATCAGACTTAATGTGACCAGCCATATAACTAAGAAATGCTATCTTTAATTCATCTTTATAGCTCATCGTATTACCACTGTTTAACAAGGGTTACAACGACCCAGCTGTCGATTATTTCACCCTTAGACTTCTTGTCCTTCTTTACCATTTTATAAGACTTAAGTTCATAGCCTTCAACAGCTTCTTTTTTCTTAGCATCTTCAATTAATGCCTTAGCCTCAATCTCGTCGTTAACTCTCCACTCTTCAGTTCTCTTACAAAGTTCTCCCATTTTTATTCCTCCTTAGACTCTTTATTTCCATATATAGTGACTTTGGTTCCAGTATCTTTATTTTCTACAGTAACAGACACGAGTTCTTTTAGAGTGTAATCTCCGTTACGAGTATGAAATACGTGTCCTTCATATCCAGTTTTCCAAAAGTTAAAAAAATCTTTTTTATCTTGCTCTGTACAATTATTAACATCAAAAATCATCGGCGCTACTCTCCTTAATTTCAATTTCATCAAGTAAAATTTGCGGAGTTGTTCTACCGCCCCATTCATTTATATTTCCGCGGCCGGCAGCTGTAATATTTATTTTTCCAGATTGTAAGAATAATTCATCAATTAAAGACTTTGCTTTAAACTTTACGTAAGTAATATCATTAAAACTAAATTTCAATGTATCTTTATAAGCACCAATTACCTGTATGTCTTTTACATCTATTGTGATATTTGTAACAATGATGATTGGCTCTGGATTGCCCTGTCCCCATAAAGAGCGGCCATTTTCTAGCTCTTCTATTATATTTGATAGATAAGAGCAATTACCTGGAACAATAAAGTCTGCTTCGTAAAAACCTTCATTGAAATTAATATCTTTAAGTTTTTCATTGGCATAATTTGTTAATTTGTCAATATCCTTAACTTTAATACTAAAACCGGCGGCATTGGCATGACCTTCAACATAGTCCATTAAACCACTGTCTAATAAGAAACCTCTAAGGTCTTTTAACTCAGAGCCTTCTCGACCTCTAATTGAACCCTTTAAGTATCCATCAGGACTAATGCGTCCAAGCATAACTGGTTTTTTATAGGCGGCGGCAACATTCATAGCGCAAAGACCAGTTAATGTATTTGAAACGTTAAGGTCATCTGCATTAAGAATTAGAATTTTATTTTCATCTAAATTTTCATTAATAATCTGGACATCAAGTAATTGAGTTGCCTTGTCCATCTCTCTCTTTTGACGAGCCTTAGCGTTAGTACAGTTTCTTGCACTCTGGGTAGCCAATGTTTCCATTTGACCTTTCTCACCGCGCTTAGTAGAAGGAACCTGCTTCTGAGGCATTAAAAATGCTTCAAATAGTCTTTCTTTTTCCAAATCAGAGCCAACTCTAATTAGAGCATTTATAAGAGGGGTTATATAAAACGCTACACCTATCTGAGTAAGTGGACCATTGCCTAATGAATACGACTGCTTTTCAACCAATTCTTTGAAGAAGCCATTATTAATATGTGATAAACCGTATTCACAAATATAACGATTTTCTAATGTATTCATGTTCATCATATCACTTATTTCACCAAGGGCTACAAGGTCAAGGTAATCTTGAGCGTGCGGCTCCCAACTTTCTCTTTCATGTTCGTCTTGAAAATAATTTCTGTCAGCAAACCAATATTCGAAGTATTCAAGGAACTTATAAACCACTCCAACGCCGCTAAGAGCCTTATTCTCATAGTTTTTAGAAAGCTAATTGTTAATTACTACAGCACTTTCACTATAATGGTCAGCTTCGTGGTGGTCAAGAACAAGAATATCATATCCTAAATCCTTTAAATGCTTATGCTCTTCAAAATCATTACTTGAACTATCAGGCAAAACAATTAAATCACAGCATTTTTCATTTTCAAAAATATCCATAAGTGTTCTTAATCCATGTTCCTTACCTTCAGGAACATGATAATCAATAGAGATATTATATTTAACTCCATATGTATTCATTAAAAAACAATAGAATACCGCTGCGCTAGTAAAACCATCTACATCTGAGTCTACGCAGATAAATATTTTATTCCCATTTAAAATATGTTTTTCGAGTAAAAGACTTCCTTCTTCCATGTTATCAAGATTAACTGAAGGGACTTCATTTTCCCAAGAGGGATGGAAGAAAAGAGTTGGATTATTACCAAAATCCATATTTCTATCAGAAAGAAGCTCTGATAAAAAATTTGAGGTAATATCTTTGCTTGTCTTTCTTATATATTTCATTTAATTCCTCCTTTTAATTTAGCCAAATTGGGCGTTTCATAACTTCCTCAAACGCGCTTTTGCCTAAATCAGTAGGACTATCTTTCGCACCGAGGATTCTTTTGTAATCTATAATAAAACCGATATGACATTTATATTTAAATCGCTCACATTGCTTTTCTAATTTATGATAATGTTTTTCTAATTCTTCAAAAGTTATGGCTGCCGGCGCATCAAATGCTATAATTATATTTTCAACGCCTAAATCTAATAACAATTGAATTTGATAATATGAAATTGAACTACCACATACAGCAACAGCAATATTATTATCACGTCCGTACATTGTCTCATATTGAAGAACTGATTTCTCGCCCTCAAAAATAATTGCAGTTTTTCGTCTTTTGATATTCTCTTTATTCATATTTAATCCATAAAGATTATATCCAAGAGGATGGGCATATATTTTTCCCTCAATTGATACTGGCATATATTTACCATATATCAAATCTTCTTCATTGAGGGCGCGGCCTCTAATTCCTATTAAATTATCTTCTTCATTAAAATGAGGAATAATAATTTTATTTCTTAAAATATCGTATAGAATATGGAAAGTTTGCATAGCTTGCTCACTAATTCCATCATTTAACCATTCCGTTGTTGGATAATAAGTATAAATATTTAGCAATTGTTTGGAGATGGGTTTTATTTCTATATTGATTTCTTGTTTAACATATCTGTCTTCTATACTTTTATATTTATATCCAAATCCTTCGTTAAATTCTTTTAAATCAAGTCCGTCAGTTATTTTTAGGACTATATCCTTAAAAAAGTCATATTTAATTCCAAGCAATTGATACCTTTTTTCAAATAGCTGATATATATTAAAATTTTCAGCACAATCTGTATAACAATGAAACTTATGATTACGCTTATAATAATAAAGTTTCATATTAGCTTCGTCAGAATTTTCATTATGACATATGGTTGGGAAAATAATATAACTTTCTCGTTCATCATATCTATCAGCTCCAAGTCCAGTTACTAATTCAATAACTCTTTCTGGAGTTAAATCTTGTTCAACCTGTTTTAAATCAATTTTCATAATAAATCATCGAAGTCCAAATTCTTCAACCTTTCTCTAGTTTCTTTTGCATCACCAAAAGCTTCGGTAATAGAATCTACCACTGACTTTGGCATTTGCTCTTCAAAATTAGCTAACAATTCATCTGCTATTTCATCGCTGACTATACCATCATTATAGAATTCTTCCATTTCTTTTCTCTTTTCCATATCAATCGAGACAAAATTAACAATTTGAAATTCTTTAATTGGCTTATAATCTGGAGTAGTAACAAATAAGTCAACTGTTCTCAAAGTTCCTAAATCTATTACTGACCAAATACTAATCATAGTCCAACGGCCACGACGATTTTTAAAAATATCTGTAATTGCATTTGGTTTATAATTATAACGCTTTTCAAAATCTTCAACTAGCTTTAATTCTTCTGGACTAGGGCGGCGCCTAATTGCTGCAACGTCTGCCAGGTCAGCAATTGCTTTTGAGCCTCGAATATTCCTAAAGTCTTTAAATCCGCCCTTTGGGTCGTCGTCACCACTTAATTGAGTTGCCGACATAACAAAAGCATCTAATTCAACGGCTAAATTTTTAATTGCTGTAGTGAGAAGTCGTAAACAAACATCTTCTCTTAGCTTTAAATCTCTATACTCATTAAGCATTGCAGGAGAGGAAAAAATATAATCATAAAAGAAATTTTCTACTCCAAATTGAAGGCTATAACGTCTAAAGAGATTTTTAATAACTGAAGCACATGGATCTGGAATACGAGCAAATAACATATAATCCTTGTATCGCTCCATTATATCTACTGCTTTCATAATTCTGTCCATATGTTCTTCGCCATATGTTCCATATAAAAACATATCTTCATTATAACCTGTAAGATATGCAAGTATCATTGTTTGAATTTCTGCGGGGTCTTGCTCTGTCATTACATATAAAACTTTTTCTGGCTCACCAGTATAAATCCATTTCTAATATCGAGTATCATATCTAATTGGATATGCAATATTACATGCATCACCAACCATTGAACGGGTTTTACCTACACCAGAACCTGCTGAACGGAGATAAAATTTCCCTTTTCTTCCTCCACGAGTAACCGTATTGAAAATTTCCCCTTGTAATCTTACTCCAATTTCCGGCTTTTCTTTTAATTCTTTAATTAAATCTCGAATGCCCACCGCGGCAAAACTTTCTTCAACAACGCTATTAATAACATATTTATTTTCAAGATCTGCGAGTTCTCCTTTTAATAAGTTAAATATGTCGGTAGCAGTCATTTGTTCGAAACGTTCATTAATTTTATTGCATTCCGGATTAAGAATATCTTCACAATAAAAAGATGATATATCTCGACCATTTTTTTGTATATCTCTTAAAAGATTAAACTTTTTAAGTTTATTATAGTAATAATTAAAATTCGCAGGATCTGCTAAGTCTTCACAGTCTTGAATGAAAGCTAAGCCATTATTTTTTTCAAGAGCAGACTTTGCCGCCTCATTATCTTGTAAATAAGAATCTATATCAATAGTATGAATTTGTTCCGCACCACCAGCATATAAATTATATATTGCGGAAAAAACCATTTTATCCAAATATTGAGTAAAATCAGTAGGTTCAAGTTGATATTTATCAGTATCACTTAATAATTCAGGGCGGCTCATTAGACTTCCAAGAACTTGAATGATTGTTCTTCTATCAACCTAAATCACTTTATCACTCTCCTATCTCGTTTAAGTCTATCAATTTACGCCGAGTTTTCTTTCCAATATAATCACTCGGATTATATTTGATTTCTATTCTGTCTTGTTCAAGTTGCTTTTGAATTGCTTTTCCAATCTCGTCAGCTTTTTTCGCCTATTTCTCATAATATAATCTTGCTTCGTCATAAACAAATGGAATAATGCCAATACTTCCATTGGAGCGCTCTTTTGAATTTTTACGGATATCATAAAAATATTTTAATGTTAAAAGCTGTCCTCGATAAGGCATACCCTGTTTTCTAAATTTTTGCATTTGAGTAATATTCCAATCACTTACTGGTTTATCTTCAGAGTCTTGTCCAAAAAGTCTAAAAATATAATACCATAAAGCATCTCTATCATCGCATTCAGATTGCTTTAATTGAAGATTTTCCTCTGTCAAATATTTCTTTACCGTTGTTGGAGCTATACCTAGTTCTCTTGCTACCTAAGACATATTTTTACATTCAGAATATCTTTGATTAATTTTTTGAATAGTCTCATCATCAATCTTTGTTTTCTTTTTTGATTCCTTTTCCTATGGTGCTCCTTCAAATATTGTTAAATATTTAGAAACACTAGATACAGAGATACCAAGTTCTTCTGCAACTTTACTTTTAATACCATATTCTTTATAAAGAATAGGTATCTTTTGTATAATTTCTTCTGGTATTCGTTTCGCCATTTGCTCACCTTTTCTTTTTTAATTCTATAAATATTATAACATAAATTGTTAAAAAAGTCAAATAAAAAGGGCGACCGAAATCGCCCCTTCTTTTAAATACCACCAGTAAGTTCATCCAGATAAGAGGCCGCCTGAGCTGTAAAGCTTCTTTCTGTTAATTTTAGCTGAACTGTCGCAAATATTTTAGAATAAAGTGGTGACTTTCTTAAATGCAAAAGTAATTTTAATCCATTTCTATTTCTAAAAATAGCGCTATCTGCTTGTTTTAAATCTCCGTCAAAGAAGATACGAGAATTGTCACCTACTCTTCCTATTAATAATTTAATATGTTCTTCTGTGAGATTCTGAGCTTCATTAACGATAATAATTGAATCATTAAAGCTACGACCTCTAATAGAACCCATATTTACAACTTCAAGCTGATTTTTCATAATCATATCTTGAACTTTATCAATACCAACTAAATCTACAAGTGGGCCAATTTGTCCAGCTACTTTATCTAGTAATTCGCCAGGAAGTGCGCCAATGTCGATAGTATTTTCAGTATAGGCATTATTAGGAACATAAATGATTTTACTTATTCTACCTTTTTCTAACTCTTGAAGAGCATAGTGATTAAGAATAAAACTTTTACCTGTTCCAAATTTTCCGCCAGCATAAACAATTGTTATTTCCTTATTATTGAGAATGTCAAAAAGACATTTCTGCTCAGGATTGCGAGGGCCGATACCCTTATCTGGTTTAACGCACCATTCATTCTTGATTCTTACTTCATAGTCTTCCTATACGTTATGAAGAATACCTCCGCGGCACACAAATATTTCATAGATTGTATAATCTGTTTCACCGTGTTTATTCTCAAAAGGCGCTGTTAAGTCCTTAAACAAAACATATTGATTCTCATAAATCTTCCCAAGTTCTTCTGGTATTTCTCCAGTGTTATGGATATACTCAACCATTTGATAGTCTTTATCATTATTGGGAGTAATAAGAACATCTTTTGTTCCTGTATAGGTTTCTGTCTTTCCATAAGCTTTTGTTTTAACGCCTTTGGTAAGAGCTTTTACTTTTAAAGATACATCATTAGTAACTAATACTGCATCTCTAGTTTTTGTGATTTCTATGAGTTTATCATCTACAGAATCATAGCGTTCTTTTTCTAACGTATCATCCCAAAGTAATTTATCTAAATTACGAGAAATGACTACGGCGGCGCGACGTGCTTTATAAGAAACGTCAAAACTTGGATGGAGCTTTAAACCATCAAGTTCTTTAAGTACGTCGGTAGAAATAACCAATTGTTCATCTGTATCTTCCTCAATAATTTGAGGGAAGTCTAATAAAATATTAGTATCAATTACAAGCATTAGGCCCCTCCTTAAATATAAAATGGGGAAAGATATAAAATCTTTCCCCGAAATAATCAAAGTATAGCTCGTACTTCAATCAATACATGATTGAGCTTTTCGACCTCATCAGGCAAGATTTCTGAAAATTTTGTTGGCTTTCCAAAAACCGATTCCAATATGGCCGCAGCCTCACCAGTTTTATTATTCTGGACAACGGTTCCCCAAAGCATCTTGGCTTCTTCCATTAATTCATCAAAATTCAAGGCTGTATATGGGTTACTTTCTTCTGTAGCCGTTCCACCAGAGTGCGAGCACTCCTCATCAATAGCTGCATAAATAGCTTCAACTAAAGCATTGTAATCAAGAGGAATCCTCGGTGCAATATAACGATATCTAGATTTAACCAAAAATCTATCGCCAACTTCATCTCGAAGGAACATAAAGCGCTTACGAATAACTTTATCGCCATCTTCAAGAGATACTTCTCTTATATATGCTATAATATCAACCATTTTATTGACAATATCAAAAGCACGATTCTAAAGAGCAGGAACGATTTGAGTATATTTTTCTCCCTTTTCATTCTTAAACTCTTTTTCTGTTGAATGGCTAGTAAAAATCAATCCATAACCATTATAAGTTAAATCTCTAAATGGTTGAGAAAATTCTTTAGAGGCCTCTGCATATAATTTACCATACCCCGCATCACTAAGGTTATTTACACCAGCCTATCCGCATACATATTTAGTACAAAGACTCCAAGCTTCATCGACTGTATCAATAGCAACAGTATGGAATTTTTCTTTTAATTCTTCTTTACGACAAAGATCTTTTACCATACGTTTCCAATCATCCCAAGTCTTAATAGGAGCTACATATACATTATTAAGTGCATTTGTGCCCATTTCAAACCCTGCTATCAACACTTTTTCAAATTGTGCGGCTAAACTGGTTTTACCCACGCCGGGAAGTCCATAAAGCATTACATATTTGCCTCTCAAATTTTTTGAAATAATTTGAGGTTGAAGATTCAATAAATCTATAGGCATTTAAACCCCTCCTTTAACTATAGATTTCGGATTAATTAAAATCCGAAATCATTAGCCTTAGTTCTAGGAGATGCTTTTGCTGTTGTATTGCTTGCCTTAAGCTGATCTATATTAGCTCTGCGCTCTGCCATGGCTTTCTTGATTGAATCAGCATCATAAGAAAGATCTTCTTCAAGCGCTCCTTGAGAACCACCAGTTATAATGAGTTCTTTTCTTGAAATTGTACGAGTCTTCTCAATAGGATCGCCAAAACCTTGAGGTTCTGTTATTGTTTCAACAGTATGAGTGGCATTAATTTTACCAGTTACCTTCACAGTATCGCCCTTTGTCCAATTTTCCTGAATGTGAGCTTTAGCACTTCCCTGAGCATAAAGATCAAGAACATTAATCTTTCCAGCATAACTAATTACGCCAAACTTTATACGAATTCTTCCAGTAGGATCGCCATTCTTGTCATTTTCTTCTGCTTCAATAGGGTCATTAAGAATGACACCAGAAAGCTGAAAAGTTGCGCCGTCCTTATCTCCATCTCTCTTGTCATTTAAGAAATTCGATGAAATCTGGAAAGAACTACGCTCTTCACCGCTATTCTTATCTATCCAAATATTCTCTTCAAGCTGTGCTCCATTAATAGTAATTCTTGAAGCCTAAGAGATATCTTCCGCCGCGGCGGCAGAAGTATACTTAGTCTTATAACCAAGAATTCTATCATAAACCTTATTGGGTTCGCCGTCTTTCTTCAGTCTCATAGAGAACATTTTATTTACTACAATACATTCTGTTGCTTTACCATTAATATCCTAGTCGCACTTAATGTTTGCAGTTCCACGAATCCATTCACGACCATCTGTAGTTGTACCAGTTACAATATCAAGTTCATTAAGAATACCGCTAACATATACATTATTTTCGCTCTAAGTCTTTTCAATATTTAACATTTACTTATTCCTCCATTTGGGATATTTAGTCATTTAAAGTTTTGGGGCGAGAAAATCGCCCCAATTATAATTATAATTTAATTATTCTGCATCTGGATCAAAGTTAGCGCCAGCCTCAGTAAGAGCAAACTTCTTAACTTCCTTAGACTTGCCGTTCTCGTCCTCTACTGTCTCAGTAAATCTCTCTGCATAGCCCTTCTTAACAAGACCTGTTACAGAACCTGTTACAGAACCAGCCTTCTCAAAACCGAGAGCTTCCTGAACCTACTTGGTTGTGAAGGGAACACCTGCACCTGCTGCCTTGAGATACTCAAATACCTTTCTTGAATTTTCTGTCATCTTAGTTGCCATTAAAAATCACTCCTTTTAAAATTTAAAATAATTAAAATGTATTAAATAAAATAGCAGGGTGGATTTCCACTTGATTGCTATTTATTTACTATAAATATTATATCACTTTTGGATTTGAAAGTCAAATCTTTAGCTTTTTTCTTCTATTAAAAAGAAATTTGTCTTTGATTAACTTTCTGTATATATATTATATCAATCTTTCTTAGAAAAGTCAACATTTTGAGTTTCTCCTTCCATCAAAACGTCAACAATGGACTTAATATCCTTTAAGGCTTTGGTGCTTTCATCAATTCGCTTTTGAATAATCATAGCTGTATAAGTAAAAGCTAATCCTATTCTTGCAATTTCAGTGAGCTACAAATTAAAGTCGTCATTTTTAAGTTTTCCTCTAATTTTTTCGTATTCACTAGCATCATTATTAAGTTCCATAATGAACTTTTCTATTTTCATATCTGGTTCGAGTCCTTTCTTAAGAACCCTTTCTATGCTACCGTCTTCTTTAATTTTTACATCAAAGAATCTGTCAGTCATATTATATATAGAATCAAGGTAAAGGGTGAGCGCATCAATTGCGCTCTCCTTTTCAGTTTTTATTTTTTCTATCTTTGATTCAACACTCATTCCTATCCCCTCACTAAATCTGAAGCAATATCATTTTCATCAATGCTTATAGCTTTTACTCCAGTAGCATTTCGAGTTAATTCTCTTAATTCTGTTGTAGATATTTTAATGCTCTTTCGTTTTACTATAATAATTATATCATTATCTTCATTTAAAGTCAAGAATTTAACTATTCTGTCCTTATCTCTGGTGTCAGAAATTTTCTTTCCTTTAATGGGGCGGCCGCAAGTCGGAAACTCACTCATAGAAGACTTTTTAATTAGACCGCGCTCAGAAAGTGTAATCATATACTTATCTTTTTCGTCAATTATTTTTGCATCAATTACATAGTCATCATCGTTAAGTTTGATAGCTTTAACACCTGATGTTGCTCGTCCTATTGCATTTATATCATTTGTATTTATTATAACAAAATTTCCATTAAAAGTCAAGATTCCGACTTTTTCTTCATTCATAAATAATACGTTTACTACTTCATCACCGTCTTTCAACTTGATAGCCTTAAGAGACTTTCCTCTCTTATGGTCATACTCGTCTGCAAGAGTTTTCTTAATCATGCCGTTTTTAGTGATAAATACAAAATATTTTATATCCTGCTTACGATTAATCGAAGTAATTGCAGTAGGCTTTTCTCCAGACGCAAATTCAAATAATTGAGCTATATTAATTTTCGCATTTATCGGGAGGTCATCAATTGATAGACTATACATTTCACCAAAATTAGAGAAAATAAGTAATGAACTGAAATTAGTATCATTAATAGTCTTAACTATTGCTTCATTGTCAGCCATTTTAATCTTGGAGCCTTTTCCGCCGCGGCGCGTCTTCATTAATGTAGAAGACTCTACGGTGTAAATATTACCAAGATTTGTGTAATGTATAAGAAGCTCTTTCTTTTCGATAGGTTCTGCTTCCTCTTCCTTTTCTGAAGTAAAGTCAAGATCTATAAGTCTGGTTCTACGAGCATCACCATACTTTTTTATAATTGCTCTCATTCCGTCTTCAATTTCTTTATAGAGAAGGTCTTTATTGTTAAGTATATTTTGAATACGTGCAATTTCAGCTAAAAGATTAGACTTCTCATCTTCAAGGTCGAGAGTTTCAAGACTAACAAGGCGGCTAAGAGGCATTTTTAAGATGGCGGCACTTTGCTCCTCATCAATATTATACCTTTCAATTAACTTAGCTTTTGCCTCATCTTTGCTCTTTGACCCCTTTATAATAGAGATAACAGTATCTATATCTGCAAGAGCAATCAATAATCCATCAATAATATGAATTCTGTCTTTCATTTTATTAATATCAAAGACATACATATTACGTTTACACTCAATCTCATGGTCAATATGTGCAAGAAGTGCTTCTTTCCAAGTATAAACTTTTGGATAGCAGCCTTTTTCAAGCATTGTTAGATTAACTGTAAAGCTATCCTGTAAAGATGTGAGCTTAAATAATTGTTTTGTTAGCTTAGTTGGATTTACTCCCTTTTCAAGAACTACTTTTATTTTACCGGTATTTGTAGACAAATCAAGTATCTTTTCAATACCAATAAGTTCGCCTTTTTCAACAAGCTTTTTAATCTGCTCCATTATGGTTCTAGCATATGTACCATATGGAAGTTCAGTAAAATATATACAATTTTCTGAAGCGTCATATTCTGCGGTACTACGAAGTTTAATTGCTCCACCGCATCCGTCTCTGAGTAATTCTTTAACTCTTGATTTATTAAGTATGGTTCCACCAGTAGCAAAGTCTGGAGCGCAATATATTTCTTCGAAATCTATAGTTCTATCCCAAAGAAGCTTAATCATAGCTTCATTAACCTCAGCTACATTGAACTGAGGGATAGAGCTTGCGAGACCTGTTGCAATACCAGTAGTGCCATTACAGATGTTATAGAAACCAAGCGATGGCACAACTGCTGGATATTGTTCAGTATCATCATAGTTATTACACCATTCTTTAATGCTATGTTTTTCAATACCGTCAAAGAAAGTGCAACCTAACTCGCCTAATCTCATTTCTGTATAACGTGCGGCAGAAGCCTTACCATCAGTCGCATGACCGCACTGTCCATCGAAATCTTCTATTAAGTATCTCATACTAAATGGCTGAGCCATTCTAACAAGAAGGTCATAGCAGGCGGCATCTCCATGAACATAAAAATGGTCAAGTGCCGCGGCAACCGATTTAGCAGATTTCTTAAAAGGTTTCTTATGTGTTATTTTTTCAATATATTGAGCATACATACACTGACGAGCGGCGGGCTTTAACCCGTCGCGCGCGTCAACAATAGCTCTATCTTCAATTGTCATTCCCGCATAAATACGGAAACTTTCATCAACAATATCTAAAAGATTTATTTCCATTTTCTCACTCCTTTTATATTATTATAACATAATATGGCTAAAAAGTCAATTCTTTATACTGCAAATTTTGAAAAATCTATTCGTGAGAAAACGAATTCTTTACGTGGTTTAATGTCTGGTCCCATAAGCTGGCATAGTTGATGAATGCCCTCTTCAGAATAGATAATTTGATCCATCTTTTGATTCTGGTCTGAAAACATCGTTGCTTTAAGGTCGCGGTCATTAAGCTGTCCAAGTCCTTTTACTCTTTTGATACTATCTTTTTTAAGGCCACGTACTGCATTAAATTCCTCGTTTGTATACCAACATCTAAGTGGCTTGCCATTCTTGTCTTGCTCAATAAACAATGGAGAACGGAGCCAATATATTCTATTTTCTCTGAGGAATTGAGGACATATTCTCTGCAAGTTAGCAAGAATAAGGAGTGCGATATGATATCCATCATCCATGTAATCCAGTCTTTCGAACTGGCACTGACTATATTTTACTCTCAATTGAGAGAATGCTCTTTCCCAGTGTGTGTCAATAACACCAGTACTCTCCTTCACGGAGATAGTCGATACACCCTTCGCTTAATTATTCCTCATATTTCCAAATATAACCTTGTGAAGTTTTTGTTTTGCCATTTAAACAATTTAAAATTGCACGATATTTATTTTCATTACCTAATGCACGCCCGGCTTCCCTTGCCGAGCCATATTTTGCAATAAAGTTATTGTTTAAATCATATTGTAAAATATATTTATTACAACGAGGATTATTAATGCCTATATTAATTTCTTGAAGATGTTTTCGTGTTTCTTCATTAACATCTTTATTACTTATTCCACCCGTTGATAAGTTATATCCATTAGGTTTTAAAGTATTATACTTATTAATATAATATCTTTCTTTTTCATCTATAAATTCATTAGGAACATTATCTTCAATTAGTTCTATTATAAAATTTTCTTTTCCATACTTTTTAACAGCGTCATAAATTAATGTACAAGGATGGCAACAATGTTCTGAAAATCTTATTTTTAATGAACGAGAAGTTATCCCTATATATTTATGATTATTAATTAAATTAGTTATGCAATATATTTTGAAAATATTTATCACCTCTTAAAAAGAGGAATAATTTACGATTAGCACGGTATTCCCTTTATCTCACCATGTTTCAGGTTTAGGGTTTCTTAGTCAGATTATTCGTCCTTGGAGATGCCTATTATCTCTTGTGGTTTCAATAGGCGGTCTTATTTTTCTGATACCGTTAGCCTACAATTATATGTAGACCATCCTGACAAGGATTAAAGCATTTTCGGACAATGTTACTTATCCGCATCGACACAGATTGCTATTTTTCCATAGCGCAATTTACTTGGGTCATAATGATCGGGGCTTATGCCGAGCGCATAAATGAGAAGTTCTATTTCTTTATTATCATAAAACTCCTTATCATCGTCTTCTTTAAGTCCATTAATCATTTTACCACGAAGTCTTAAGATGCCATATTTTTTAGTATCACGTCCTGCTGCGGCGGCATTACCAGCTGAATCTCCCTCTACGACACAAAGAATCGAATCTTGTCCGAGTTTTTCTGCGTCTGAGAGCTTATCAATAAACTCTATCTTTTTCTTAGAAAGATCCTGATATTTCTTCTGACGAGTTAATGCTTCTTTACGAGCCTTGTCCGCCGCCTTTTCTGCTTTCTGATATTTCCTTATCATTTCAATAATAACAGGAAAATCGGGTGTGTGCGAGAATTCTTCAAGTGCTTCGTCAAATGCCTGGGAGGCAAGTGTACGTAAGTTCGGATTGTTTATCTTTGATTTTGTCTGATTAGCAAAAGAAGGATTTGCTACCTTACAATTAATTGCATAAACAAGTCCTTTACGAATAAGTTCCGGGTCAAAAGCTTCACCAGCTAATGATTTTATTTTTGTTGTTATTTTCGTCTTTGCACCAGTTATAGGAGAGCCACCAAAAGGACAGTATAATCCATTTACGAATACATATTCCTGTGTGGCATCGCCAGTCCACATAAATGCAATCTCAAGTTCGTCTGTATCATCTTTTGCAGTAGCAATAATAGGAGCCTTCATAAGCGGAGAATCTACATGGTCACGAATAAAGTCTGCAATACCATTTTCAGAATAAAATTCTGTTTTCTTTCCGCTTACTGTTGAAACAAAAAAGTGAACTCCCTTATTGAGGTAAGAGATATTCTTTATTTCAGAACAGATTCTTTCATAACTAAATCCGTCTGTCATATTTCTAAACACTTCTTTGTCAGGGTTAAATGTTACTGTTGTACCGCTTTGAGCAAGAGTTGATTTTTCTTCCTTATAGTTTATTAAATTACCTTCTTTAAACTCCGCAGTAGCAATTTTACCATTTCTACATGAAGTTACTGTAAATGCAGAACTTGACATACAAACAGCTGTACCACCAATACCATTAAGGCCTGAACTATTTTTATATGCATTTTTATCAAACTTACCACCAGTATGACTTTCAGTATAAATTGCAACGAGAATATTTCTGCCATCTTTAATACCAAAAGGAACACCACGTCCAAAGTCAATAACTGTAATAGTATTAGTTTCCTCATTAAGAATGATTTGGATATTATTACCATAGCCTGCGAGAGCTTCATCAGTAGAGTTATTGATAATCTCTTTTAATGCTTGATAGATACCATCTGTATCATCGGAGCCGAGATACATCTGTATACGAGTTCTAATGGCTTCTCTGGTTTCTAGGTGCTTAATATCGTCTATTCCATAATTATCAATTGCCATTTAATTCCTCCTTTTATTTCATTTTCTATATAATTATAGCATAAATAACGAAAAAAGTCAAGATATTAAATCTTGACTCATTCTTTATTAACGATTTTTCCAATACTCTCCGGTATTTTGACCCTTAAAAATTTCAATTAATTCCTATCTACGTTCTTTATCTACTTCATTTGCATCATTATTACAACAGGGGCAAGGAATATAATAATAACTTGCATTATAATAATCCCATTTTTTATACTCATCTTTATCAGCCCTGCCGGCCCAGCCACACTATGCACATTCAAAATATTTATATTCTTTGAGTTTCTCTTTATTTCCCTAAATTATCGTGTTCATTTTCTTCCTCCATTTTCTTGCGGCAAATATATCCAAGATTCATGCCTTTCGGCTCATCTGTGTTATAATACTCATTACAGCTATTACAATGATATTCATAGTTTCCGCTATTAGAGCACTTATAACAATCTCCACAGCCCGGCGCACCACCATTTACTTCAGCAATAGCACAGGTTTTACATATACAGCTATCACAAACTTTCGGCTTTTTCTTCTAAATATATTTATTTAAAACCGATTCGACTTCTCCCACGCCATACTCTTCTATCAATTCATCTATATTTTTATATATGACGTTTAATTTATGAACGTCAAATCCTTGTATCATTTGATTTCCTCCTTATTCATCTTTATCTTCCCAGGGCTTTTTCTTCTCTCCGGAGAAGTCGTCACGGCAACAAAGTCCAAATCCAAAACCAATTATAAAAATAATACATCCTACCCAAAAAGACATTACTCCTCCACTTTAACATAAAGTCCACAATGACAAGTTTCTCCTGCTTTTACATTCTCACGGAAATCTTTGCAAGGACAAACAAAGTCCTAATTGTTCTCAGCGCAGTATTTAAACTCCGGCACACATGGACAATACTGCTTACCATATAATGATTTATTTTTATTGAGGGCGGCGCGTATTTCTGCTACGAGCACCATGTCCTCTTCGTTTACTTTTATCTTCATATTCCTTCGCCCTCCTAATCGCTTCTTGTATATCACAAGTTGACCACGCACAGCTCGACCGATTGATTATATCATCTGGTAATGGCGGCACATTAAACTCATCTATATGTTTAAATTCAGCAAAAGTGCCAAAATGCTCTTGAGGTGGGTCAATAGAATCAAGTATAATATCAAGTGCAGAATCTATTGCTTTATTAAGCGTGCCGTCCTCATATGCTTCTTTAAGAACTTCCACTATCTTATCGAATTTCTCTTGTTTTTCTTTAGGTATCATTTTATTCCTCCAATCTCATCGCATATTGATTATCACTACTTAATTGAACTCCAAGCAATTCATCAAATTTATGAGGCTTATTTGGAATAAAACGACCAAATTTAATTATAATATTTTTATAATTAGCTGATAATAAATCTAAATATGAAGGGATCTCTTCTGGATAATATCCTGTATATATTACAATATCATCTTTACTATAATTCCGAAAATCAGCAATAAAAGCAAATAAGTCATTAAAATCATCAAAGGGCTCTAAGCCACCCAAAACAATTGCTTCAGTAATGGGATTAGTAATATATCTTTGAATAATTTCTTCATCATCAATTTCAACAGTGGGTGCCGCGGCAAGGTCGGAGTTTTGGCAAACGTCATATCCACACTCTTTATCACATTTGAATGTACAATGGGGCATACCTATAAACATTGAAGGCTTTTTATAATTAACAAAATCTTCATCAATTAAATTCTTTATTATCATATCTTCAACTCCTCAAAAATCAAATCTTGTGGGAGAAAGTCTCTGCATATATAAATTGAAGCAAAGCTAACTCCCTTTAAAATCTCCTTTGTTTCTTTATCCTTAAAAAAGTTAATTCTTCTATTAAAGATAAGAGCCTGACAGTCTTTTATATAAGGAAACCTCTTTAAACCCTAGAGCGTAGGTAAAGGCAATAACATAGCATAAGGTTTGCCAATTTCACTTAATCTCTTTAATATATCATCTTTAATACTAAATGGAGGATTTGAAATAATATAATCATATGGTTCTTCCGGCTCATAGAAGAAAAAATTCTATCCATTATCAATATGAGTTGCTATAACTTTATGGCCGGCGGCACGAAGTTGGATAACATATTCACTATCTTCCTAATCAAATGGACACCATATAGTATAGGAAGGCTTATTTCCTCTGTCGAGATATTTCAAAATTGGCTTAACCGCATAAGCCGGAGTATAAACCTCGTCTGATGCCTCATTAGTTTTTGCCGTTAAATAGCCTTTATTTATTCCCATTATCGTTCTCCTTTGATTTTATTAGCGGTGTCATATCTTCTATGGTAATTTGAAGTGGACCAGCATCATCTACTGGTCCACCAACAAGTCTTAATCCTTGAAGTTTACGTGCGATTTCCTTTATTCTTTCAAGGTCATTAGGTGTTAAAAACGTCATTGGCTGGTTCCCACTTTCTCATCTTATACTCGGCTTTTCTTTCCTTAGTCCAAGTTGTGACAGGAGTTAAGAAGCCAACGACTCTTGTATATTCAGTTGCAATAGGCTTACCACAAACGGGACAAGTTGTGCCATAGAACGCATGGTTATCTTCACAAGCCTATATCTTAGTGTTAAATGCAAAGTAAGTAACACCCTGGTCTGCAATGTACTCAGTCATCTTCTTAGCAATTTCATAGCTCTTAAATGGAGCGTCAATATTAGCATGAAGAATAGAACCACCATTACAGAATCCGTCGAACATAGCTTGAACACGAACTCTTTCCTGCAATGTTGATTTAATACCAAGTGGCATAAACTGATTACCATAAAGAGGTAAGTCATAAATATTTGCATCAGGATAGAAGAACATATCCTTTCTCATTAACTTGGCTGCGGCGTTCTCACCAGGAATCTGCTCTGTATTTATCTTATAGTCATATCCATTTTCCTCAAGAAAGTTATCTGCAACCTGTCTGATTGTCTTAAAGATTTGCTCACCAAACTCGGCAGCTTCTTGAGTGTAATATGTATTGCTGAGCTTATCCTGATATGTACATCCAAACTTCTTCATTGTTTCATAAATACCAATGAAACCAATTGTATTGTAAAGATGCTCAAAATCTATCAGACCGCGGCTAAAGTTTGGAAGAAGTCCCTTTTCAACGTCTCTCTTAATAATGTGACGGACAACATGAAGTGAACGAACAATACAAAGTATTCTTACTTTCAATTCCTCAAGATACTCTTCCTTACTATTTGTATCAAGTGCAAGTCTTGCAAGATTGATTGTATTAACCTTAACAGAACCAACCTTCAATGCAGTACCACCGATAGAGTTAAAGTAACCGAGGTCACGAATATCGCTCTTAAGGCGGCAACAGTTAGAAAGACTTGAAACATTATCATCAATGAAGAAGTTACTATCATACCATTGCATATTGTGCTTAATTGCCCATTCTGCAAACTCAGGGTCAAGGAACTCTCCATTCTTTCTTATCATTGAGATAGAAGAAACAGGGAATGTAAACATATTTTCGTGTCTTATATCTGCCATAACCTGCATATACATCTTCTGAAAATCCATAATACCTTCAATGTGGTCAACCATAAGCTCACCATTTGGGAACTCTGCGCCGCCAAAGAGAGCCATAAGATATTCTCTATCAAATACAGAAGTATTTGTGAACGCAGACTGCTGACCGTCTCTTACACAAGGTTGGTTAACAGCATAGATAAATCTTTGAATATTTTGCTTAGCATAATCTTCAAACTGAGTCATACCAAGATATGCGGCAGTCCAATCCTGCTTCCAGAAGTAATACATATAAGGAATAAGGTTTGGAAGTCCAACAGCTCCTGATGTACGGTTTGAAGCGAAATTTATATATTCTTTTACAAAATCAATAAAAGTGGTTAAATGTTTTGGCGGTTTTGCATTAAAAGTATCGTCAAGGAAGAACAATCCTTTCTCTGCTAAATCCTTCAAATCATAAGCAAAGCAGTAAGATTTGAAAGTCGCTGTGTCAGCATCGTGCATATAAATCTCGCCCATCCAGTCGCGGCGCAACCACTCATTAGCAGCTTTAAATCCATATGCTTTCTGCATTTCATAGTAAATCTTCTGGAATGACATAAGTTTTCTATGTGGCTTAGGCATTTCAGAAAGAAGTGTTACCATATCCTTTCTTCTTACGTTGCTATTTGAGTCGATAGAACTATCAGCTACGACAGGAACATCAACGAAATTATCAATGAAATCTCCATAAGAGAGCTACTCATCACCGAAACCATTTAAATCTGCAAGCTGAGTTCCAAACTCATTCTATAATTTATTCCACTATGTAGTGAAATTCTTTGATACTTTAATGTTAATCTGCATTAGACTGTTCACCTACCCATTTTATTGCTTTTGAAAAGTCAAAAATTACTGTGCCCCAAGCTTCATCAACTTGTAGAAGGGGCAGCATATTATTGTGAGTCGCCTCACAAACCTTTTGAATCTCATCCATATCCGTAATGATATCGTACTAAGCATTTATAGCATCAAGCTTCTTTTTGAGAACATTACACTTTGGACAGCCAGTAGAATAAAGTATTATATTAGCCATATTCTCACTCCTTCTCTATTTATTTCTATAATAATTATACCCCAAAATTTTATAAAAGTCAAATTATCTACTTGGAGTATAATAATAAGTAAAAATTGATATAAGTTCATCCAGTAAAATTCATCTGATTTTATCAAAATCATTTTATGGGTATAAAAATAGACTGATTATACAACCAGTCTATAATATTAATTTATACTATTTCTTCCCAAGCTTCCATTTCTTTCATTATATTTTTGATATAATGATTACCATTTAAGCTTTCATATCTTTCAAATAGAGCTAATAAATTCTCTTTTTCATAATGGGGGATTTTTTTAGTGTCTTTATATTTAAAATATATGTGGGTAATTGTATTGCGTATTACTGCTACATCATTTTCTTCTGCTGTTTTAACTTTCTTTTCAATTTCAGTTAATTTTAAATTGGTATTATCACTAAGTTCTCGAATTTGTTGTTTGATTTCCTAGTTAGCATTATCAGCCTCTTCGCGTATTGTTTTCCTAAACCACTGCTTTGGTTTTTTTGATATTAAAGCTAAAAAAGCTATTATAGTTGTTAGCGCGCCGGCCACGCCACCAAGTAGTTTGAGTATTTCAATTAAATCCTTCATTTATTCACCCCTTTTTCTTATTAATTCATCTATATGGTATTTATTTTTAACTAAATATGAAGGCTCATTAAAAATCTTTTGTAAAGTTAAATCTTCTAAATCCCAATATGGAATACGAATTAATGGAATTTTATGCATTAGACAATAGCTATTTTTTCTTCTGTCTCTCTCCTATTGTCTCTTAAAGTTAGAAGTTGTTTTGTGAAAATATGGAACAAACTAATAATGTTGAATTCCGTCCATTTCTATTAAACATACTAGTCTACCATTTCTAAATATCCCAAAATCAAAGCGCAATAGAGTTTTCTTTTTGCCCTATAAATCTTCAAAAGAGACTTCTCGTTCAAAAGCTATACCACCACGGTGAAATAAATTAATTAATTTTTGTTCTCCTTTAGAAATATTATTCATCAATTATGTCGCCCCTTCTCCTTGGAGGGCGTGGCAAGTCTCTTTTGCATTTTGGCGGGACAAAGACGGGATAAGGCATTGGAGCAAAGGCTACTTTTCCATTTTCGGGGTGATAACATGGAACCTTATGTGGCTCAATATGGAAAGTTGCTAAATGATAATAAGTGCCATCCTTACAGGGAATACCATTTGGGAAGAAAGCAATCATACGCTTAATTCCTTCTTCTTCGGTTAATCCTCTTTCCCATTCATAGAACTCACATTCTAATTTGGCGGAAAAATAGGTTGTGTTGATAACATCTAAGTCCTCCTATTCTTCTTCTTTAGCAATCATTTCAAGTCGCCAACTTTCTAGACCAACAGCAAGGTCAACCATTGAATCATTACTAAGAATATACCTTAATCCATAGTAAATCTCTCTACCATCACTGAAATCGAATACTTCATCAGTTTCATTATATACAGCATCAAATAAAACAAAATAACCTTCAATATCATAAATAAACTAAACAATATTCTTGTTACGATATTTGGCTTCTTTAAACGTTCCTGTATTATTCTCAGTAGTGATAGTTTCTGGGAAATATAATTCTGGGGTTTCAAAATTATATCCTTTATAGCCAGGAACTCTTCCCCAAAAACTATTATAATATCCAAGCTCTCTATCGTCTTGCGGTTCGCCAAGAATTCTTTGCATAAGTAGAGCAGTTTTTAAATAGTCTTCTCTAAGATTGCAGACTGGGAACTTTTTACAGGTGAAGCAACGAGGATGAATTCGAGTATGGCATGGTGGTTCTTTTATATCTATAGGAGTTAAAAATATCTCTTTCACGAGTCTCACCTCTGCATAAAAAAATAGAGAGTTTTTTCAAACTCTCCTTCTAAAAAAAATGTAGATTTGTTAAAAGTTATTTACAGATTTTTACTGCTCTATTTGATCAAAGGTACAATCATTCATTGACTTATCGGGTCGCGGCGCGACAAATTTAGCATGTCTTAAAGAATAACCCGATTCTGTGTGTTCTATTTCCATACAAGTGATTTCATATACCTGGCCATAGTATTTTTCAGGATTCTTAATAATTCCCTCTTTCATTTCGTCAGTAATACCGCTTATCCACCCAATGTGAAAAGGTTTTCCGTCTTTCATTACAGAAATTGATACTGCTGATGCCCAACAATTATAGTAAGGTTTTGTAACTGGGAACCACGGTTCTCCTGCCAAATAGTCCTTATAATGGTTGACGTTTGTTTTCTCAAAAGTTTTATCATTCTCCCAATAGGGCCAAGTTTCAATTTCCTTCCCACTATAAAGGCGAGTGGGGGCCTTATAATTACCGTCAAGAAAAACGTCGATTGTCTGTTCAATTTCCATTTTAACTTTAAGGGTTTTGCGTGCCGTTCTCTTGCCCGGCGCCGCCTTAGCAGTTTTCTGAGTAATTACTACTCCCTCGCCACCTTCATTAAGAATCTTACCAAGCTCATCCCAGAGCTCTTGTCCTTCATAGTAATAAGCATCTTCTACATAATCTTCACCCTTAAAGAGGTCAAGTATTTCATAATCAAGATACTGCTCAATTCTTGTCTGGAATGGAGTATCAAGAAGAGACTTACCGTTGTATGCCCATATATCAAATACATAGTAATGAAGCTTTTCGCCCTTTTCCTGACGCTCAAGAGCCTTATCCTTTAAACAGCCAAGAATTGTAGTAACTTTACGAGAGCCACGCTGCTTAGGAAAATAAAGTTCTCCAAGAAGAACAGTTCCATTAGGGAGGCTGTCAAAGAAAGATTGACACTGAGGAACCCATTCTATCTTATTGAGATAGCCTCCATTTACACTCTCGCTTCTTCCTTGAAGTCTCATATTGCCGTTCATATCTTTAATAAAACGAGCATAATGACCGTCCTTTTTCTCAGCGCCGATATAGTTACCAGACATAATCATTTGCTTAGTTTCTTCTTTTGGATTGCCCTTATAAGTTTTGGGGAAGCTCCAATACTTCTCCGCCTCTTCATTTTCAAAATCAATTCCATCAATTATCATCGCCATATTCTTTTTCCTCCATTTCTTCGTATGAGTCATAGCCAAGACCAAGTAGAATAAGAGCATACATTTCGATGTATCTATTTACAATACCATCTGTAATATATTTCTGACTCGCTAATGTTCCGTCGTCCTTACTCCAGTCCCAGCCAAAATAACCACAATCGCCTTCCCAATAATCAAGATAGAATATATTATCGACATAATCTTTTTCTATTCTTTCTTTCATATTTTTAAGGTCTTTATAAACACCTACCATACAGGCGGGGCGCAAATCATTATCTATTTTAAACTTAGTCATCAACTCATTTATTTCTTTTCGGGCAAATCCGAATTTATTATCTTCCTTTTTCATTCAGACCTCCTTAAAAAATAATGGGACAATTATGCTCTTTTTGATTTGCTGGCAAATCATCTTTGCCCTCATAACATTCGATTGAATTTAATTCAATTCCTTCGCTGAAAAAGTGGAAGTATTTCTTGTCACTTAAATTCCAGTTTAAGATTTCAGGTAATCTTTCTCTGATAATACTAAGGCGAAGCAGTTCCATTTCCAATCTCTTCCCGCCGAAAACCTCTTTAGCATCTATTTCTAAATAATTTAAATAGTCAGTTATATAGTCATAGGCTAATCGCGGCGTTGAAAAAACTCCCCTTATTTGAGGTTCGCCATAGAAGCTAGTTTCCTGTAAAACAAGTAATTTTTTCATTTATAATACTCCTTTCATTTTTTATAATTATATTATAACACAAATAAAAGAAAAAGTCAAGATTTTACTCTTGACTCAATTTTCATATTTAACTGTTGGATATACTCTTTCCTGTTTAATTCGTTTCCACCAGCTATAAGAATTATTTTTCTCTTTTAACACAACGCCGTCAAAAACATCACAAGAAAAATTTGAATACTGAGAATTAAATTTATCAATTATAAATAGTGAATTGGTGTTGATTAAATCAGTAAAAATGACCTTATCAATATCAGCAGGATTTTCTCTAACCATTATTGTTATATAAAAACGTGTTGAGCCGGCGGGGTCTGCTGATTCAGGTAATAAATCTGGGTGAAATGCCATCATTATTTTATGCCTCGCTGAATTTCTTCTTTTGCGGCAACAGCCAATTTATCTGCCTCATTATTCCAGTAAACGTCATCGTGTCCTTTTACCTTAATAAAATTAACAGAATTAAATGAGCCTTCACCTGCGACTTCATTCATCTTACTCCATATCTGCTGAATAAGAGTAAGATTTTCGATTGGCTTTTTATCTGCTTTCTTCCAGTCTCTTGCTATCCAACCCTTTATCCATTGAGTAAAGATATTTATGCAATAAGCACTATCAGAATAGATATTAACCGTGCATGGGCCTTTTTCAAAACGAGTCTCATATTCAGCAAGATTGAGTGCGTTCCATATAGCCATTAGCTCCATACGATTATTTGTCGTTTCCTTCTCGCCGCCAGAGAGACGATTATATTCTTTCATATTCTCATCAAGACAAATAACGCCCCAGCCGCCAGCTTCACGAACGTATTCATTGTTGACCTTTCTCATTGTTGCGGCGCCATCAGTGTAATAATTTAATATCATATTATAGCTCCCTTTCTCTGTTGTCAATAAAATAAAGTTTCTCGCTTGCTTTAAAATTGTTATCTAATCCGCAAGTTCTCGTTGCGTCATCTTTCGCCCAAATTACCGTAAAATCATCAGGCATTTCTTGTTCGCTAATAAAAATAGGATTTGTCTTTGATTTTTCTCTTAACCAATTATAATATTCCTCGTGATTGAACTTAGGATTTATAGCATAAGGTTTAGTTCCTTTATAGGGTGAATCTGCGTAAATAACCGCATTTTCAGGAATAGGGATTGTTAGATAATTTCCTTGTGAGAAATGAATTTTCTGATAATTCGGGTCAAGAGATTGCTTTTGATGATTGCGATAAGCTTCGTTATAATAATCTCTACCTTGTGCGGCCTTAGCATATCCACGAGGAAAACCTCCATTTGCGAAAGACGAATACCACTCAATAGCTCCGATTTCCCAAAGCGGCATACTTGAATTTTCCGCCCAAGTATCAAAATCAATATCATAATTGGCTTTTAATCTCTTATATTCTGTATATGATTTATCCCACCATTCTCTATTACCAGTATCTGGTATTTCATTTGGTTCACTTTGCGCTTTTTGATGCAAAGCAATTAATGTAGGGGACAGATCATTACAATAAATATTTTCGCAGGTAATTTTGTCTGCTAAGTTTGCGCCGCCACAGAATATATCATAGAAATCAGTTATGTTATTATTCTGAATATATTTATCAATTATTGGCACAATATATTTAGCATATCTACGTTTACTTCCCATATAAACCATTAATATCACTCCTTAAAATAAAAATCTGCAAATTCCTTCGCGGCGGCACGAAAGTCTTCTAAACTTCCAGTATTATTAATTTTTATATCATAGTCATAATTAAAAACATTATCATCAGCGTGATTTCCGTAAGACTTCTTTTCGTCTCTTATAATAAGTATTGTTTTACAATTAAATTTCTCTTTTAATCTTTTTATGTCTTCTGGCTCTCTTGCGTCAATGAAAGCACAAATAACTCCTTCATTTTCCATCTGCTTAATCATCATGCAAGTAGAAATAAATGGACTATCATCCCATTCGGTAAGTAAGTCTTTAAGTTGACTTAGCATTTTTCTGTCTTTTAATTCTTTTGTGCCAGTCCAGCCAAATTTCTCAGCTACTTGTTTAACATATGCAACCATTGAAGTCACGCCAACCATTCCGACATCAGAAAGTTCTTCTGCAACAAAGTCTTCAAAAGTCGTCTTTCCTGCGCCTCCCTATCCATTAATTATAAATATTTTCATTTATCAATCTCCTTAAAATTATTTTCGTTTAAATAATCAACTTCGCAATTTAAAAATGTCGAATAATTAGATATTTGTTCTTCATTTGTAATAATATTATAATAGCCATAAGTGTTAGAGTGATATTTAATAAATAAAGCATATTGTTTTAATTGTTCATTAATTTCTTTTTGCTTATAATTATCAACTTCTGGCATTTTATATAGAACAATTGCATCTGTATTTTCAACTGCCTATAATAATAGTTTATTAGTTTCCAAAGAAGAAGTCAAATTTACAACAATAATCCTGTCGCAATTATACTTTTCTTCTACAAAAGGAAACTTCATATCTAACCATGGATTGCCGGCGGCACCCGTAAGTTGATTATCACACCAAGATTGAAAATTTTTCGTATAAATTTTATCATCAATAATATCATTTTTAATATAATCAATATGATAAAATACTCTCAATATTTTAAGCTAATCCGGTGTAAAAGACTTCATTGGATACCAATAATCATAACCCAAATTTGTAGAGTTAAACTCTTTCGAAGCTACTTTATATAGAGGATTAAAAGGAGAAATAAAAATTATATTATTATCTTTCTTTAATTTTCTTTTTAATCCAATTCGACCAATTTTCTTTTGCTCTTTTGGAAGCAACTTTTTGGTTTTCTTACATTTTCCATAAAGGATTATGTTAATTGGTTCAATAGCAGAAATAGCCTTTAACATTCTGTAGCATATTAAACTAATTGTATCATCTTGATACTCTAATATAAATGTATGCGTTTCTAATTTATCCTTATAAGTATAAAGGAACGAATTAATTAACTGTTCTATTCGCCAATTACAATCAGCATTAGGTTCAAAACCACAAGAATAGAACATATTAAGATTATGGTGCTAAAGTTTTGCTATAAGCATTGCTTTCTGATAGGCATTCATTTTCTTCACCTCATTTTTATTTTTCAAATTAAGTATAACATAATTGAGGTAAAAAGTCAAATTATTAACAAGAATTAAAATATTGACTAATGTTGTACAGAATGTTAAGATAAAAAAGGAGGAAATAAAATGAAATTAATATATAAATTAAAAAGAGATATTGTCGCTAGAACAGCGGCCATGTTAAGTTGGGATTTAGGCCAGCTTCATTCTACTATTCATATATAGTCTAATGATAGAATTATTAATGGAAAATCTCTTATTGGCGTATTAAGTGGATAGTATAAAATGGGAGATATTATCATAATAATATTTGACGAAGAAAAAGATTTAAATAGAATTAAAGAAATACTTGAAGAATTAGGGGAAGAAATTTAGGAATAAAATAATAAAATATTAATTTAATGAGGTGATATAAATGCCATTAACACCTGATAAAACCTTTACAATTAATGGTTTAAAAGTTAATGAGTATCTTTTAACAAATCATAATCCAAATCAAATCGCAATGCCTAGCGGCCCAAGAAAGAAAACAGTAGCAATTACCGTTCATAATACTAATGCAATTACTACTGCAGCAAATACAACAATGGCAGAATAGTATACCCGTGCAACAGTTAATAATGCAATGGATACTGTTCGTGTTCATTACTACGTAGATGATTATTGCGCTTGGCAGAATCTTCCTCTAGATTGGGTCAATTGGTCTTGTGCTGACGGCACATCAAACCCTAACAGCGGTAATAATACAACTGTTGCTATTGAGGTAATTGGTAATACTGGCAAAGCAGAAGCAAATGCAATTAAGCTAATTGCTTATTTACTCAATAAATATAACTTAGATATTGATAGTGGACTTCGTTCTCATACTTATTGGCTTAATGTTAGAGACGGAATTACCGGAACTATTGAGTATTTAAATACAAGAAAGCATCCATATAAATGGTGTCCACTTTATATTCTTCCTCATTGGGATACTTTTAAAGAAAATTGTCGCGCTACCCTCAAGAGTCTATAGGAAGCTTCAAAGCCAGCTACAGAGATGTATAGAATCCGCAAGAGCTGGGATGATCCAAAGTCTTAGATTGGCGCATATTCGTCTTTAGAGAATGCCAAAAAGGCTTGGAAAGAAGGTTATATAATTTATAATAGCAAAGGAGAGGCTGTTTATCCAACAACAACTGAACCTGTTAAACCCACTGAGCCGGCGGCACCTGTAAAACCAACAACACCTGTAAAGAACATTGATGTTACTTATCGTGTCCGTACTTCAAAATGGTTGGGCGAGATTAAGAATTGTAATGATACTAATGATATGGGGTATGCTGGTATTGAGAATGTACCAATTAATTGCTTAGTTGCTAAAGCTTCAGAAGGTATTTTAAAATATAGAGTTCATATTATTGGTGGCGGTTGGTTGAGCTGGATTAGTAAGTATAATATTAGTGATTTATATAATGGCTATGCTGGACTTCCATCTTATAATATTGACGCTATTTAGGTTCAGTTAATTGATGTTTAGGGATATGAAGCATAGTATCGAGTTTCTACAATTAAAAGTAAGAGTTATTACCCTTGGGTTACTGGAATTAATGACTATGCTGGTGTATTTGGAAGACAGATTGATAAAATTTAGATTAAGATTATTAAGAAATGAGGAATCCGCCCTTCGGGGCGGCTTTCTTATAATATTATATTAATGTATTAAATTAAATTATTGAAGTTCTGCTTTCCTTTATCTACTTAAAAATGAGCTATAAAAAGCTTAATTAATTTAAAAGGAGGAGATTTAATGGCAGTTAATACATATGGCTGTTTTACAATAACAGCAGATGCTGATGAAAATATAGTTCCCTTAATTTTTAAATAGTTTAGTGGAAATGTCCCTTAGCAATAGTATTGTAAATTAAAATTTGTTGGATTTGAGACTACAGCAGGCACAAAAATAAAGCTTAATGGTGTTCCTAATTAGGTACCTTCTAATGGGAAATTTATAACTCCTTTTGAAGGCGGCAGCGCAGATATGGTAATAACCTCTTTAAGTTTTGATTCTGGATGCAGTGGTCTTAATATCTGGGCAATAATTTAAGGTGGTGAATTAAATGGGTTTTAATCCTTTCTTAACCTCTAATGGAGGTGGCGGCGGTGGAAGTAGCTACTCCATTTCTAAAATAGTCGATTAGCAAACTGGTTATGTTAGTTATATTTTAACTGGTGACGGTGCGCCTGTTGGAGATACGATTGTATTTGATGGAGATGGAGTCCCAGTAATAGATCCTTCTTATACTGGCTCTGGAACTTAGGAATTAAGTTTAAATGAATGCCTGGATATGATTTATCAAAGAGCAGATGCGTCATATAATTTTACTACTTTTACAGAGTTAAATATTGACACCTATGGAAAAACATTAAAATAGATTACTGACGCTCTACTTGCCAAGAATTTGCCTTAGAATACGATTGTAACTGGATAGATTTACGGCACCGCGGCTCCATTTAATGGAAATGCGGAATGTGAAGTATTAATTAATTAGCCTGCACTTTGGTGGACTTGTAAAAGTTTAAATGTTTCGCCATATAGTTGGAATGCGATTACTGCTTCTTCTACTTGGGGAGATTAGGGTATTGTATTGAATTGGGTTCCAAGTTAGGGTTTTATTCCTAATACAACACAACAGGATGCTATAGATTCTGGTATTACTAGCTCTTTAGTAACTTAGATAGGTACTAATAAATCTGCGATAGATGGGTAGCAAAACGCAACTACCGATACCGTGCCGGGTAATGGGTATGCAATAATCAATGGTATACGCCTCTATGTCAGCTCAACAGCACCTACTGGCGATATTCCTGACGGAAGTATAGGTGTTGGGTGGTGAGATAAAACATGAATTTTAAACGATTCAGTATAAGCGATAATCAGTGGCATGATGTACCGTATTATCAGCACAAAACAGCAACTGACACCCTCACAACTCTCCCTGCTGAGATTATAGCTGATGGTCAGCCTATTGGTGCGAATTTGTTTGATAAAAATAATTTTACATTCGGCACAGACACAACAATAATATATGTGCCGATATACGTAGGCGAAGGCACATTTACGCTATCAACAAATTTTCCTGATAATAATACAAGAGATGTATTTTTCATGGCTGGTAGTGTTTCAAGCGGTGCGTCGTCATCAGGTAATGGTGTTTCTATAACTACACCGCGCACAAGAACGGCGGTTAATGGATATGTTACTGTGGCAACACGTTATAATTCACTGAGAGAAAATCCGGCTAATTATAATTATATGCTCAACATAGGCTCAACCGCTCTCCCATATCAACCATATGCTCCTACAATCATCAAGGGTAATCTTTCACAGTCCGGCACACCTAATCCGTCAAGCCCTATCTATCCGAGTGAATGTGGTGACAAAATGGCGAATCTGTTTGATGTTAATGCAACTGACACTACAAACGGATATGTAGCAAACGGATATATAACATCTACAGGCACTGTGTCAAGTAGCAATTATTATAGTGTATCCGAATATATTTATATATCAGGATTAAGCTATGTTAATGTAAGTGGAATGCGTCCGAGTTCATCTGGCAGTAGTGCTGGTGTAGCGTTTTATGATAATTCTAAAACTCTAATTGAGCCTGATGATAATACATATGGTAATTTGCTATCTAAAAGTTTTACTGTACCTGTAAATGCGGTATATCTACGAATAAGCTATAATAAGAACTATAGTAATACAACATTAGTTAATAACGGTTCAACTGCACTCCCATACGAATCCTACGGCTATAAAATCCCAATTTTATTAGGTGGGGTGACAACGCCCGTTTATTTAGGGCAGGTGCAGTCAACGAGAAGGATTAAGAAGATTGTGTTTGACGGGACGGAGAATTGGTATAAGACATCTGGCAATAGGTATAATTATCAATTATCAAGTATTCCGTTAAGAGATATTGCATGTGTATGCTCACACTATATTGGTACAACTATAACAGCATATTCATCGTTACAGGATGGGCAATGTACAACATCTATTATTGCAAGTGATATCCCACGATTCGCAGTATCAGATGATAATTGTACTGATACAACTATGTTTAAAAATTACCTCGCAGCCAAATACGCTGCTGGTACGCCTGTGACGATCTGGTACGTCCTCACAACCGAAACCACAGGCATAGTAAACGAGCCTATCCGCAAAATTGGAGATTATGCGGACAGCGTATCGGTTATGAGCATTCCAACAATGGCAGGCTCACAGTAGTTTGATGTTGATACTACGCTGAAGCCATCTGAGGTAGATTTGACGTATCATGGATGGCATCCTATTATTGATGTTAAGGAATACCATGTTGATAAATCTATATCTGACTTAGAAAATATGACAATATCACAAATACAGACATATACAATAGCAGAGTTACAAGGAGGTAATTGGATATGAGTACAACATATACTACAAATTATCATTTAGGAAAGCAAGAAGATACAAGTGATAATTTTAATATGTCGGTAATTACTGATAATATGGACACTATTGATAGTGTACTTGATGACAAAGCTGATAAATCCGCTACTTATACAAAAACCGAAGTTGATACCGCTCTTAATGGCAAGGCAGATACAACGGATATACCAACAGTACCAATAACAGTCATTCAGAAGAACGGTACAAATCTTACTCCTGTAAGTGGTACAGTAAATATTACCATTCCAACTTCTGCGGCGGATGTATCAGCTCTCCCTAACACAACTAAATATGCAGCAGCTCTTAGCCTTACAATCAACAGTTCAACTTATGTTATAACAGGTCAACTCAAAGACTAGAATAATGATAACTTAGGTACAGCTCAGACAATTGATTTACCTTTGGAAAGTGTTGTTGTAGGCGGCTCTTATGATAGTCAAACTAAAAAAGTTGTTCTCACATTGCAGAATGGTAATACCATTGAGTTCAGTGTTGCTGACCTTGTATCAGGTTTGCAAACAGAGCTTTCAGCAAGCAACAAGTTAAATCCAGCATTCATTAATTATGATTCTACCCATGCTGCTGTCACAGAAACAGAAAAGACTTCTTGGAGTGGAAAGCAAGATACTACTCTGACAGGATATACCGTAGATACAGCAGAAGCAAGTATAACTGCTTCTTCTACGGTTACAGAAGGTATCGAGCAATTGGATTACCGTTCTGTAAGAGATAAAGCGGCTCTCATTGAGCTTGTGAATAGTGGAGCGAAGAATTTACTTGAAGGTGCAGAACAATCGGTAACAGAGACAAGATTAATATCCTTCAATATTTCAATTCCGCCGGGAAAGTATGTAATATATGTCGGTGAATACTCTAGTACAGATACCGATGATACAAGAGCTCAGGCATATTTCTTTAATAGTAATGGTGATACCATATCTACACGATTTATACAAACCAAAGCAAATGGTATGTATCAGGAAGTGACCATATCTGAACAAACAGACCACTTGAGTATTTATGCATCTGATAATTCTAGTCATTCCACTAGTGATACAATTACGGTCGCAAAGGTTATGGTCTGCACTAAAGCAGCTTGGGACATATCTCCGACCTATGCCCCTTATCGTCCGTCAGAAGACGAACAAAATGCAATAATAGCAACTAAAGTAACTATGGATAATGTGTATGGCACCGGAAAAGTAATACCAGATAATAGTGATTTAGATAATTATAAAACACCAGGCAAATACGGAGTATCATCATCAACCCATGCGGCCACAATTAGCAATATTCCTGAAAGCGGTTCTGGATTTGCTTTGTTAGTTATGGGATTAAATGATGGCATCTCTTATGTTCGCCAAACATTCATAAAAAGCAATCGACCTGGATATTACTATGTCAGACATTATACTAGCAGCACATGGTCAGACTGGTATAAATTTGAAGAAAATACAATTCCTGTTGAGAATAGAGCAGCTCTTATTGACCTTATTGATAATGGTGCAAAGAATCTGCTTACACAGACCGGATTTACTGGAACAGCGCAGGTAGAAATACCCATAAAAATACCTGCTGGAACGTATGTAATATACAGAAGTAATTTGACAACTAATGATACCGATGCTACAAGCTGTCTTTGCAGATTCTACGACGGCAGCGGCGGCACGAACGTGCAGCGTGCAAGTGTTGGACTCGCCCGAGGCGAGGCAAAAAGCACAGTGATAACTGTAAACGGCGATACGACATTTATGAGAATATATGCATCGGACAGCGCGGCACACTCAACAGGTGATACTATATCTGGTACTAACTTCATGGTCTGCACCAAAGCCGCGTGGGACATCTCACAGGCGTATCAGCCGTACCGCCCCACCTATCAGGAGCTCTATGACATGGTGCTTGCTTTGCAGCAGTCGTGACGGGAGGTGGTAAAATAGCATCTAACCTATAAGGCGTGATGTAAGTCACGCCTTTATTATAATACAAACGACCTTAAATATAGATATATTACTGTAGCAAGCTGAGGCTGATACTCATTATTACAATAAATATTACAGATGGTGCATTGCCACAAAAAGAGATAGATCAATATAAGAATAAATTTATTTTAAGAAAATAACTCAAATATTTGACTTTTCTAATAAATTTTGTTATAATATATTCGTAATAAAAAGAAAAGTAAAAATAATTTTGAGAAAATAAGAACTCAAATATTTGACTCTTCTTATAAATTATTCTATAATAAATATAGAAAAAAAATAAATGTTATGATTAAATTAATTTTTTATTAATCATTAATAAAGGTAGAGTTTAAACTTTTACCTCTAATCCTTTTGTTAAAAAAGCAGAATGCTTTATATAATCATACAAATATCCATTTTCCTAACGTGTAATAGGCACGAATTTAATACAGAAAGGAGTCCTAACAATTAAGACATACGATGAAATTCAATATAATCTATTGAAAGAAGTTTTAAACTTTACTGATGAAGAAATTGCAGTTATACTTTCTTCTATTTATTCAAAAACTACAAACGAAGTAAATGATATTATTAATAATAAGAACAATAATTTTGAAATCTTAAATAAAGCAGCGCACCAGATCCTTCAGAAGCGTGTGAGTGATGAAGCAATTTCTAGCGAACAGACAACTGAATTACTTGTGGAATTAATGCTCATTAGACACCTCGCTAAGAAGTAATAAATAAGAAATAAGTATTCTGCTTTTTAAATAATCGCAACTGGCTCAGATGAAGACCCTTCATTCGTCTTGCGATTATTATATAAATATTAAATGGCTATCAGTAATGATAGCCATTTTTTATGCTTTGTTATTCGCCGCAGTAGCAGATTCCGTTTAGTCAAAAGCTAGTATATGTTTAGACAGAATCAGTAGGGCGGCAGCAATTTAAGAAAATGATACCTTAAAATATTAAAGTTCCAATATTATATTCCTACTTAAAAAATAGAAGAAGTCTGAAAAGACTTAAAAGGAGGGATAATGAATGGAAAATATTTTTACGATTTTAGGTCTTGGCACATTAGAATTTATAAGTGCAATGACTTTTTTAACGATTATAATAGTTGAGGTATTAAAGAAAATTATACCAGAGAAATTCCCTACTCGTATTCTTACATTAATAATTGCTGAAATAGTAGCAATAGTAATTCCAATACTTAATCCTAATGTTGATGTGAGCGTTATTTCTGTGATAACAAGCGTTCTTAATGGATTTGTTATTGCCTTTATTAGTATGAATGGATTTGATTCTTTAAAGAAGATATGGGAGAGACTATTCACTATTGAAGATAAAGGTGAGGGAAATGACGGAATTTGATAATTTTAGCGAAGTATTGAAAGTCTTGATTAGCGGCGGTGAGGAAGGCTTCACCGCCGAAAATTTTAGCGCTGCGGCACTAAGAATTGATGAAACTGAGAGCAAATTTTATTAGAAAGATAAAATTGCGAAACATTTCGCAGATGCAATGACGAAAGAAGGTCCGCCAGAGTTTGTGGAGGAAGAAGGTGAGGAATAATGTTTATAATTACAACTTCAACTATTTCAGAACAACTTTCTAATAATTAGATTATAGTAAACGGAGAAGCATATGAGGCTCAGATAAATGATTTAGTTCTTGATTCTGCTGTTTATGAATATAAATGGAATGGAAGTCAGTGGGATTTGATAGGAAATGGTACAAATTCAAGCCCATTTATAGTCCATGATTGGTCAGAGTTTGGAACTGTAAATACAAGCACAAACAAAGGTAAGTATATACGATTTACTGATATCCATGTAGAGAATGGAGATTGGGCTATATCAGGTTCAGGAAGAAGTGCCGGCGATCCTTGCATTGTCAGCACATATCGAGAAATGCTTCATGCCACAGGCGCGGCAAACATACACCTCTGTAAGTGTATCAATAAAGATTTGCCGAATGGCGAGCGGCTGTATCGGTACGACGAAGAGGGTCCTGAAACACACGAAGTAACATCAACATACTGTCGGTACAATCCCTCTCCTTCAACGATTGATTACAATAATATTTCTGATAGCTATAGAGGTTCAATTATCATCTACACGCACGTTGACTTTAACGGCTGGACGATGAGAAATTTCAAGGTACAGTTCTCAGGTATGTCATACACGACAAGCTGCATTTTTACTTGCGGTGAGAATTCATACGCAGGCGCAGAGCTTTACAACGCTTTTATAGTAAATATGCAAGTAAAAATTACTAACAACACGAGGAGTGGTTTGTTTAACGTAAATATCCATGATTGTGCTATGCATATCGAGGTTGAAAATTCATTGCAGACAAACACAAAACTGGCATTCGGCAACAACGCGAATAATGGATTTTCAAAGAACTCGCTTGTGCTGAAAGTGACGGGCGGTCTGCACATAGAGGGCTTTGCATCAGGCACAACAACGTCCTTTAATATAGTCGATTCGTTAATAGAGTTAGATCTTGACTTGATGTGTTACGGCGTTGTAGAGTCGTCAATAAACCTAACAAGGACAACGATAAAAGGTAAGTTCAAGTATACGTCCAAGATCAATCAGGGATACACTCTTTTAGGCTCTTGTGTTGATAGTATTAACGATGTTGAATACGTTTCGTCGGTAACTCCTTACAGCCCATGGGCTAACGGAACGCGGTGCATTTTTAACAAAGACAAAGTTTCGTGGAGCAGATCCGGCTGGACTGGCGTAACGTCAGAAGAACTTCTCGACCCGGCTACATTACAGAGCAAGGGTTTCTCGATAGGAGTTGATAATAATGCCTAACTACGTGTATCACGCAGCAGAGGGCGAGTATCCTATCAACGACCAAGCAATGCCTATATTACAGAATGGCTTTACCGAGCCGCTGCCGACGAATAGATGGCGAATCGACGAAAGCAATGGGAGCTATCCGTATCATATGCTTATGCCGGATATTTTGTATGTTGAGCCTGAACCTCCCCCAGACCCATATACTCCTGAGCCATATGATTGGTTAGGACATTGGTTTGTAAGAAAGAATGATATGAATTTAGCTCGTTCTTCTGTAATGGGATATATATCGGGAAAAGCAGACAAGAGTTTTAAGCCTTATAATTTTAGAGGCTAGGAGAATTGGAATTAGTCCGTTTAGAATTTAATTAAAAAATATTACGAAATGATTGGAGAGGATGAAAGTGGCGGAAGAATTAGATTAGAAAGAGGTGAGGATTAATGGCAACATTCGAAGTTGATAATTGGGCTGACCTTAAAGCCAGAGTCGCAAGTGCGGCGAGCTACGATGTTGTAAAGCTCACTGCTGACATTGATTTGAACGATGGCTACGCAACAGGCGTAACTTCGGGCATAACAGGCTATTGCACGATAGACGGCGACGGACATACTATACGGAACGCAACCTATGTCGGATCAGAATCTCTATTATGCGCATCCTCCTCGGATAGCTATTTGACTATCAGGAATGTGAAATTAGAAAACGTGGACATTCAAACAGAAGAGTCTGATTTTTCAAACAGGGTGAAATTTTATGACAGCGACATTACCATTAAATTAGAGAACGGAACAAGGCTTGATTATACTGGTAATATAGCTTTCATCTCGTGCGGTGTAACCATACGAGGTTATGGCGATGTGATACTTGATGCTGGAAAACTGTGGCAGGACGACGACAATTTCACTATTGAAGGAAGTTTTTTTAAAGTAGAATTAGCCCCTCGTCGGACGTTTATTAGCGGTGAGTTCTCAGTTAATAGCGGTCAGTATTTGACTATACTATATGCTATAAAATCTGTTTTTGTCGCAACGTTCTCCGGTAAAATATGGGGGACGACCACAAGTGCATATAATAAAGGGTGTGCTATAGACAGAGAGGCTGCTCCGGGTAATATTATATATCCTAATGTATTCTTGCAGTGCACAACAGAGCAAATCAAGTCTCCCTCATACTTAGACTCTCAGGGCTTCCCAATAATTCCAATTGTTGTAGGGGGCGACTAATATGGCAGACGAAACAATATGGACAGGCGTTGAAGGCGAATATCCTTCCAACGGTATAGACCCTGCGCCCGATTTTCAGCCGCCTTATCCTGCCGCTATGTGGCGTATTGACGGAGCGCATAACAACGGCTATCCGTGGCACGAGCTGTTAAGAAATGTTCCTTATGATCCACCCCCTCCTGAGCCAGAGAACCCAGAGCGAGCCGATTGGCTATCTCACTGGTTTATACGCTACAATGATATTGGCGCCGCACGTTCATCAGTAATGGGTTATATTTCTCAAAAATCAGATAAAAGCTTTAAGCCTTATAATTTTAAATCAATTCCACATTGGAATACTTCAATTGAAAGCCTAAATCAACAATATAAACGTCTATTAGGTGATGACCCTACAAATGGGTTAATTGAATGGATAATAGAAAACACTTAAAGGAGGTGAACTGCTATGGCTGAAAATGAGTCAAATGTAGGTCAATTCTTTATTAAAGATATAAAAAATGCCGATGCCGGCAATTAGTATAGTAGTTAGCACCTTGATGATACGCCAGAATGGGTAAGACCTTGGATAAATATAGATGGTTAGACCTATAAAGATGTTAGAAGTAAAGACGCGATTATTCCTGTTCTTAATAGCGCTCATTAGGTTTAGTTTACAAATTTTAACACAGAGTTTCTTTCTGCTGATTTTGGCGTGCCGGGACAGCAGTCTGTATCTGGTGATTATATTATTGGTAAGCCAGATATGAATAATAGTGGAATTATTGATATGTCAGATGCAGGTTATTTAGAAGCGATTGCTCTAGGAAAAAGAAAACCAACTAAAGAAGATTTAGATAAACTTAATTTCTATGGCAACGGTCCGGTCGACCCAATGACAGCTTCATATATGGTAATGGATTATTATGCTAAAGCTTCAGTAGAATTAGATCTAGATTGGTTTAATTTTATTAATAGTACGGCAGTTAATAAATATCGAGATAATAAGTGGTTGAAGTATACTAAATAGCATTTACGTTTAATAATGCCAAAATATTTACGTCGTTTTGAGGTTGAGAGTTTAAATAGAAATTTTTGGGTTATTGGATAGACCTTAAGTGGTATTATAGCTTATTTAGCTGGGGATAGCTCAGCATATAAAGTTTTAATCAATGGAATACTTGATGAAATTACTTAGCTATGGGAAAATGAATTGTATCTATGGGTTGCTGCGGCGATAATAACTCAATAGCCTAAATATGAGAACATTAGAATTATTCATTGTTATATTGATGACACTAAAGAAACACCTTTTTTAAAGTATGATAATTTTGATAGTCCAGGGATTAATTAGAATTAGTTAAAGGAAAAGCTATCTCATTATAAAGATGAGTTTCCTAATGATAATTTAGTTATAGTGCCTGAGCTTCGTTCTATTAATTATAAACATAACTATTATGCGAAAAGTTATTTTCCTTATATATATTATTATAATAGGAATACCGGAATTGAAACTGTCAAAGCACTTATAACAGGCGGATAGCAAAATGTTGCTGTTGATTTAACAAAGTAGGATTGGAATATTGGTGGAATTAATATTGATGAAGAAACTAATAGATATAATTTTGTTAAAGACTGGACATATCCTCAAAGCGAACCTTATTATGCTTTGGTTCGATGCTCTGTGGCCGCCGAGGCAAACTTTAATGCAAGTGGAGATATTAGATTATCCTCTTTAAATATTATTTATACAGATATAACTCCTAATTTAATGGAGGCAAGTTTTTCATCGAATACAAGAACATATAGTTTTATACAAGAAGAAGATGGATATATAGATTTATCGTTAACAGAAACTTCTGATGATTATATTGATTTATCTTCGGTATCAATAACTAAAGGCTTTTACCAAGGAGAAGTTTTAAGCTATATTAAGCCACCAGCAATAGAATTTAAGATTGTTAAGATAGGCGATTTTTATCCTTTAGCTTATATTAATGAGACTCAATTAGATGTCCCTACTAAATCTTTTACCAAAATCACAATGGAAAAGAGCGATGGACTAGAAGTTTATGATACATAGACTTATGGTATCGGTGCATATACAATGAAGACTACTGGCGGCACAGCATGGTAGCTTCCTGTTGATAAAACCTTACGTTTTGTTGACTATTATAAGTATTCAATTGGTGATACTAATTTTGCTATAAAAGGATATGATATAACCTACCAAGATCTTGATGAGTTGAGTGTTAATTATATCGTTTACTTAAAGAAAAAGGGATAGTTAGGTAATATTCGTCAAGATGGTATCTATGCGACTAAATTTGGAACAACTTATTGGAATGGTGATGATGGCTCTCAATGGTCAAGTGGTATTGTTCATGCTCTGGTATATTATAGTGGAAAGACATAGACAGCAAAGGTAATCGCTCCAGTTAGAATGTTTGATGGGTATTGGACTAGAAATACAGATGTATTTCATAGCAGAGGCTCTTAGTGGAGACGATTATATCTTGGTTGTAATTTCTATGTTAAAAATAATACCTTTACTATGAATAATGGCTAGTTAATTTGGTATGACCATTGGAATGATATTGATAGCGGTCTTGGACATAGCTATCCTAGACCTAATATGAAAATGGAATTGAATGGTAATAATTTAGTCTTCAGTGAACCAGTTAACTCATGGACTGATGAAACGAATATGGCTATTAGAGTTAAATATCAAACTGATGATAGAATTTTTAATGTTAGTAGCACTACAAAAGTTATTGGTCATTAGAATGGTGATTACGATAATAGTGGTCCGATTACTTTCACTGGTGATTATCATAATGTGGACTTCACTGGTCCAGAAGGACGCGGCACAGAAGACTTTATAATAGATTGAGAAAAGGAGGGAGACAATGGAACCTACTACTACTTTTTAGAATAGTAATTTAACATCTAGATTAGAATACTCTGAAGATGACATGAAGAATGTTTGGAGTGTTTTATTACATGAGATGGAAACTAATTACTATAAGTCTGGCGATTAGCCAGCTCTCTTCTCCTTTTTTGCTCAACATATAGATTTTAATGATGATACGGAAGAGGAAAAGGGAAGTTTTTCTTATTTTTTAGAAGATTTAATTTAGAATTATTAGGAAAATGATTGGGATAAGGCGCCGGCCCAGCATTGGAATGAAACCTGGGCCGCGGCACTTGACAATTTTATTAAGGGAGTCTATTATATTATTGCTGATAATGATAACAATATTGAGGATATAGATTATGAGGATAGCGGAGAACTTTATTTAACAGAAGACGGTGATATTATTAATGTTAAAGATATAAGAGGTGGTTTAGGCACTTCTGGAGTTCCTTTCAGATATAAAGATGTAAGATATGCAGACGCAGGAGCAAATTTTGTAATTTCTATTTCTGAAAAAGTTGAGATTAAGGAATATGGAACTTGTTATAAGTTAATCGCTCCTTGGGTAATACCTTGGTATAATATAAATGGAGATTCTTATGCTACTGTTCGTGGTGTTGATAAGTGCATTGCCGCCTTATCAAGTTCTGATGAATTAGATTTCACTATTAAAGCACAAGATATGGACAAAGACAAGATTCGTTTGATATTACCTCGTAATACTCGCAATGTTGAAGTTGAAGACTTAAATAGAAACTTCTGGGTTATTGCACAAACAGTGTCAGCGATGTCTGCATATTTATTTGATGAGGATGGCCCAATACCGAAATCTTTTAAGGATTTGATTGGCGCATTAACAGATATATGGGAAAACGTAGAATATCTTTGGACCGCCGTGGCGGCGTTGGGATAGAAGCCTTATATTACTGATATTAAAACTTTAGTAATTCCAATAAATGTTAGTGAATTATAGCCTTATATTAAATATGATAATTTCGATGGATTTAATAATATTGAAATACAGTATTTTGATGGACTTCACGAAGGAGAAGTAAGATAGATTTGCGAACAAAAGCTGTCTTATTTATTAGATTCTTATGAGGATTGTCATTTAGTGGTATTGCCAGAAATTAGACTTAATAATTATGAAAAGAATTATTATTCAAAAGTTTACTATCCTGGCATTATGAAGTTGGATAGAAACATATCTCCACTAACTTGGGCGTGGGATTTTGTAGATGCTGATAATATTATGTTCTATAATTTAGATTTAACTACAGAAACAGTTGATAAAGATTTTGTTTATGTACTAAGAGAGAGTAGTGAAGAAACTTATGGATATTTCGCGCCGGCAGCCAATCCCCCATAGGAAGATATTGACCATAGATATTATGAGTTATTAAGACCGAGCTATGAAATTATTAGTACCTATGAAAATGATTAGATTGATTTAACTTCTTCGTTAATAGAATTCTATGATGTAGCCAAAGAATTGGTAACTGGAATTAAAACAAAAGTGTGGTCAAATGGTACCTGGGAAACAATTGAAGCGTCTGTTGGCGGCACAATAGAGGAAATTCCTATTGAGAAAGGATATTATTAGGGAGAGCTTCTTAGCTGTCCTATTAGCTCTACTGCATTAGAGTGGGATATTGGCTCTACTAGTTATAACTTAAGGCCATATAATAATCAATTTGATAATCTGGATAAGAATCGTACTCAACGTGTTTCAATAGAAGTTTTATAGGAAATCTTGATTGTAAGATATGGAGCTGGTGACCCCGATATTAATTTACCAAAAATTGAAGATAATGCCTTCCACTTATTTACTGGCTCTCATTTATATGCTGCAGATCCCTTAGATTAGCCTGCTGAAAATCATGTGGAGCACCTATATTATGACATTACTTAGCAGGATGGATTTGATAGATACCGTAAATATTGCTTATTTGCTGATAGTATAGACTGCGGCGCTATAATGCATAATCCTAAAAGTGGAGAAGATGAATTATATAAAGAGTATTGGACTTATACAAATTATGTTGCCTATGGAGCTAATCTTCTTCGTTCAAAGAAAGTTGAAATTTTCTTAAAGAAAGGCTCATACAAGGTTGAAGCAGATAATTGGCTAATTAAGGTTAGTGAAGTAATGAGTTCCTCTATTCATTCTAAAGATTCTGCGGAATGGGTTAATCTTCCAACTGATTGGGAACCTTATTCTTACGAATATGATACCACTTTTGATGATAGAGCAACCAATGAAAGAATTTTTATTTCATACTTTATGCCGAATAGTAGATACGCAATGAAGTCATTAGAAAGGACAGTTTTGTCTGCATCTGAAATTGGCGCTTTTCCAAATGAGTGGACTTATGTTAATATACCACCTAATATGGATGATTATACTTTAATAACCAATTCAGTATAGCGTGGTGGTGTTTGGCTGGCTTAGAGCGGTGCAACATATGCAGATTATGAAAAATATCCTAATAGAGGATTTTAAGGGGTGAGTTAAATGACAGATAATATAATGGAAGCTTTAGCATAGTATACAGGTCAAATAGAGGATTTAGCTAAAGAATTAAATTTAACTCCTTCTGATATCGGTAGATTATGGTATAAGCTTCTTTAGGAATTGAAGGAAGGAAATATTAGTGGAGTAGATACAGACCCAGATAGTATGTTAGCTTGGATTAAAGAGAAGTCTAACTTTAAAACGGTCTGGGAAGACACAGATACTGGTGCTCCAAGCGTAATTTATAATTATGTGTCTAATCAGAATAATAATTTTTGGAATCCCTCACTTATCGCGGCGATAAATTATTTTACTGACTAGATTGATCATTTGACTTGGTTAACTCCAGAACAATTAGCTATTCTTGAAGATGCAAATGCAGGACGGAGTTTTGCCTGGGGAGAAATGCATGATATGCACTTATGGGTTTCTCCTGATGGAACTGGATATAATAATGCCAGAGAACATCTCTCAAATTTATCTGAAGTCGATGATAAAACATCAGATGCTTTAAAAAAATATCTTAATATGCAATATACTCACACTTAGTATATTCCCGATAGGCCCGGGGCCCCAGCGCCAGCAGACGATCTTGGCGCCGGGAAACTCCTTCGTTTGTTGATGCCTATGAATAGTCATCATGTTGAGATTGAAGACCTAGATAGAAATTTCTGGGTTATATCTTTAGTAATTCAAGAATTATAGAAATCTTTATGGAATAATGATAAAATTCCAAAAATGCTATAGAAGCTTTTTGATGAAACGACTCAGCTTTGGGAAAATATTGCTTATCTCTGGATGACTCTCGCTGCGGCGACTGTTCGTAAGAATGACGGATTTGTGATTGAAGTAATCCCACTTCCTAATAATGAATATTAGAGTTATCGAAAGTTTGACAATTTTGACAGTGAAAATGATATAATTCCTTCTGCAAGAAAAGTGTTGGAGAGAATTGACTATTTAAAGTATAAATATAGTGAATAGAATTTAATAGTTATCCCTGTTATTAGAGATAATAATTATTAGAGAAATTGGTATTCAAGAGAGTATTATCCTTATTTATTCTATAGAAATCCATAGCAAGGAGACTGGAAATATTTTGAACTAAAAGTTCAATCAGGTAATGTATTTTTGCCCCTTGGCTTTATTCTTGATAATATTACCAATGAGGTTAAATTATTTGATTTTGAGGATAAAATTGCCGCGGTGCGAGAAGACAAGGTTGAATACAAGTATTGCTCTCCTTTTAATAAAGTTGAGAATTATGAATCTGATGGTGAGAGATTTTATGGATTAATTAGAATAGTTCCCGAAGTTGATGTGGAATTTCGTAGAGGGGAATTTTATTTTAATAAAATAGAGTTTAAGGTTTTTGATGCCGCGGCAAGTATATTGAATGAAAGACAGATTTTGTCCGTTTATGTGGAAGGTATAAATGCTAATCGAGATACTCTTAATTTCCATTATAACTGGATTGAAGATTCTATTGAAGATTAGGATATTATTACTATCAGAGATGATTAGAAAAAGTATTATATGGGTGAAGTAGTTAGTTATTATAAGAAATCTGCAAAGCCAACTTTTACAGATGCAGAATTTAAGATAGTTAAAATAGGAGATTTCTTACCAGAGGCCTATGCTGGGCGCCCTGATTATTTCGATTATATAACTAATGAGACTGGAGATGCTAATAATCATTATGATACCGCCACATACGGCATTGGAGCGATGAAGAATATTGTCCAATTTGATGATACTTATGTTGGTTATCATTTACTCTTTATCAATTATTGTTGGTATGATTATATTAAAAATACAGAGATGACTGAGGAAGTACCAAGAGCTGATTAGTTTAGAGAGGGGTACGACGTTACTCCTGAATTTTTAGCAAAGATTTCAATTAATAGAGTTGAAAATTTAGTAAAGATTGGATAGCTTCCTAATAAAGATGGCGTTTATGCTACTAAAATTGGAATTAGTTATTGGACTGGTCAAGACGGTATCCAGTGGTCTAGCGGCCTTGTTTGTAATTTAATTTACTATTGTGCTGCCGACCAAAAAGCTTATGATATGGGATTCGTTGGAATGCTTGATGGTTATTGGACTAACAATGGCGAAGTATTTACAACTTATCCTCCAATTGGTGGTAATAGATGGCGTAGACTCGCCCTAAAGGCAGATAAAATTACTATTAAGGACGTAGAGGGAAAGAAAACTTATTCTATGTCTGGCGGCAGACTTGTATGGTATGACCATAATAAAGAAGTTTATAGCCCTTATGTAATAGAACAAGAGTGGGTTAGACCACGTACTGAAATGGGACTAATTGGAAACGAAGAAATAAGCTTATCTTTCTATAATCCTATTAATCCATTGGGCAGTAATCTTAAAATGTATCCATATATTGAAAAGCCAAGTGGACATATCTTTAAATCAGATGAAAAATATTTAATGGTTAATCAATAGTATGGCGTATTGCCTTGGGTTAGCGGAAGTTATGATGAAAATGAAATGTATTTAAATACAGCAACAAATCTTGAGTCTTATATTACAACTTTAAGACCAACTGAATAAAATAAGGAAAAAGAAGTCTTTACTTGACTTCTTTTTCTTTTTATCTTATAATTAAGATATTAGATGTAAAATAGAGAAAAAATACTTATATGTGGAAAATAATTGCCGGAGGTGGAAAGGAATGGCAATGGGAGACCATAATGTTCATAATGATGACTTAACTTGGGCAGAATATACCGAGTTAGTTGAAGAATATGGAGAAGATTTTTTAAATGAATATAAAGATGTAATTTTTTTTATTACAGATGTTAGCGGTAGTGATATAATAAATGCATTAATTAATAGGGTCGCGGCGCTACAAAGCAAATATGATAGATTAGTTGCTGCATATAAACAAGATCATCCGGAATTTGATGAGGAGGGAGATTGATGGGAATTATATTTAGAAATGGAATTCCTTATGGCGAAGCTGGTGGAGTAGGTAAGCTCGTTCCAGAAGGAACCGAATATGTAATAGATAATGTAACTTATACTGTTGGAACTAATGCTGAAATTTTTAATGTTGATACTGATGAAACTAATAAAGCAATTGGAGATTATTCTCATGCAGAAGGTCGTAATACAGTAGCTAGAGGACATAACTCTCACGCAGAAGGTGCGGGAACAACGGCAATTGGAGCAAACAGTCATGCGGAAGGAGAGAGTACAACTGCCACCTACCATGTTTCTCATGCTGAAGGTTATAATACAGAAGCTTCAGGAATTGCTTCTCATGCCGAAGGTTATGGTACAGTCGCTTCTGGATCATAGTCTCATGCAGAAGGCTATGGTACAGTTGCTTCTGGGTCGTATTCTCATGCAGAAGGTGTTTCAACGACAGCATCTGCCCAGTCTTCTCATGCTGAAGGTCAAGGTACGACAGCATCTAAGGAAGCAAGCCATGCCGAAGGAGTTGGTTCTGAAGCATCTGGAAAATACAGTCATGCAGAAGGATATGCAACTGTAGCCTCTGGAGAAAGCTCTCATGCAGAAGGTGGCTCTGATATTTATGGTCCGTAGCGTAGGACTACAGCGAGTGGTAAGTTTTCTCATGCAGAGGGATATAAAACTTATGCTCAAGGAAATTATTCCCATGCAGAAGGCGGTGAAATTTATGACTCAAGTGCATAGGAATATGTACGTACAATAGCCTCTGGAAATTATTCTCACGCAGAAGGCGCCGGAACAACAGCTTCCGATCAAGGTTCTCATGCAGAAGGCGTTGTGACAGAAGCTTCAGGAGAAGCAAGTCATGCAGAAGGTTCATTTACGATAGCTTCTGGAGACTATTCTCATACAGAAGGCGAATTAACATAGGCAACTCAAGCTGGCGCTCATGCAGAAGGATATAGCACACAAGCTACAGCATTTTTTGCTCATGCAGAAGGAGATTAGACAATTGCATCTGGACAATTTTCTCATGCAGAAGGAACAAGCACCCAAGCTACTGCTGCTGGCTCTCATGCGGAAGGATATTCTTCTTAGGCAACACAAACTGGAGCCCACGCAGAAGGAAACAGTACCATTGCATCGGGTATTAATTCCCATGCGCAGGGTGAGGGTACTATTGCCGCCGCGCCAGTGCAAATGGCAATTGGACGATATAATATTAGTAATAATGAACTAAGACCAGGCACCAATGCTCCAACATATTATTTAATTATTGGTAATGGTGCAGATGGCTCAAACCGTTCAGATGCTTTCAAAATAGATTATGAAGGAAAAATCTATACAGGCAATAATACTTATGGCGTAGATGTTTCAAAATGTTTTGCAAATGGTAACTCTAAAATTATTATTACCGATACTCAAATTACAATAGATAATGTTCAATATGATCCTGGAGTAACTTTTGTTGTTGGTAATGATAGTGTCAATTTCACAATTGCTGAATTATAGGCAATTAAAAGTGGCGGTGGGTCACTTCCTGATGCATCAACAGAATAGTTCTAAGGAGGTGAGTAAATGGGTACTTTATATCAAATAGATGGAGACTATTTAACAGATATTGCCAATGCAATTAGAGATAAAGGTGGCGCATCTGGTTCAATGTATGTTTCAAATATGGCGAGCAATATTCGTTCAATTTCTGGTGGTGGCGGAACAGATTAGTTATTCAAAGGTTTAACAGAAGGAACTCTTTCTGTTATTAGTGATAGTTTTTGCAGTAAAATTAAACATTACTTATTTTATTAGGATTCTAATATCGCCAATATTAGTTTTTAGAATGTAAGTAAAATAGGAAATTCTGCCTTTTATTAGTGCAGTAATCTCACTAAAGGATAGTTTGATAATTTAAGCACAATAGCTTCATATGCTTTTACTTCCTGTACTTCTTTATCAATTTTTTCTGCTCCAAGTGTTAGTTATATTGGAATATCTGCTTTTGCAAATTGTATTTCTTTAGAAAGTGCCATTTTTAATAATGCACATCAGCTCTAGGAGGGGGCCTTCTAGAATTGCACTTCCCTTAAAGTAGCGGAGCTTTCTTCTGTTTCAATTGTTGAATCATCAGCTTTTTAGGGGTGTGCTTCATTAAGCTCAGTTAATATTCAGGGTGCAACTGTAATTTCAGCTTCTGCTTTTCAAGGTTGTAGCTCTTTAACGTCATTAAATATTCCTAATTGTAATAGTATTTATGTGGGTGCATTTTCGGGCTGTAATATTTCTACTTTATCTGCTCCACAGTTGCAAACTATTTCATCAAATGCATTTCGACTCAATCCTTTAACGAGTTTAAGTTTACCAGAAGCAACAACAATTAATGACTATGCTTTTTATGATTGTTCTAATTTGAGCGAAGTTAGTTTGCCTAAATTATCTACTACATCTACAGCGACTTTTGCAAACTGTAGTAGTTTAACAACAGCATATCTTCCGAGTATTAGTACATTAGGTACAAGAACTTTTGAAAGTTGTAGTTTATTATCAGATATTAATGTAGGAACAAGCGGTACTTTAATCATTTGGTCATCTTGTTTTAAGGGATGTTCTAGTATGACTAGTTTTAATTTTGATAAAGTTACTACTATTTATGATTCCGCTTTTCTTGGCTGTTCATTATTAAGTGAAGTGATTGCTCCTAATCTTTATACCTTAACTACCTCTGCATTTTATGAATGTACTTCACTGTTAAAAATAAGTGCAAACCGTTCAGACTTTAAGACTTTAGGAAATAGCGCTTTATGTGGTTGTACTGCATTAGAAGAGGTTTCATTACCGACAATTGTGACCGTTTCTGCTTGGGCATTTGCCTCTTGTACTTCCTTAAAAGAAATAGACCTTCCAGCGGCGATATCATTGGGTTCTAATGTTTTCAAAGATTGTAGCGCTTTATCAAAAGCAAGTTTTGGAATGCTAAGTGGTACGCTAGGCAATGCACTCTTTTCTGGCTGTACAGCCCTTATGGAAATTTATATGTTGAACCCATCTAAATCAGTCACTTATAAAGCAAGTGCTTTTTCTGGTACGCCAATTGTCACTGACCCAAATGCTAAAATTTATGTACATCCAAGTATGTATAATTCATATCTAACTTATACAGGTTGGAGTAGCTTATCATCTAAAATTTTATCTTATACGCCATAAGGAGGAATAATATCTTATGAAATTAGAAATTTTAATACCACATTATAAGGAATCTTTTGATATATTAAAACCTATGTTAGATAGTTTGGCTATTCAATAGAATGTTGATTTTTCTGAATTAAGAGTTATTATTGCTGAAGATGCAAATAGTGAACCTATTACATTAGAGAGTAAATACCCTTTTGAAATAAAAATTGTCTTTGCTGAAAAGCCCGGTGTGAGTGCGGCGAGAAATACCGCACTTGACGCCGCGACAGCAGACTATGTAATGTTTTGTGACGCTGATGATATGTTTTATAATGCTTGTGGATTGTGGATAATTTTTAGAGAAATTGATAATGGAGGCTTTGACAGCTTAACTTCAGTTTTTGTCGAAGAGACTCGTATTCCAGAGACTGGAGAAGTATTTTATTTAAATCATGATACTGACTCAACTTTTGTTCATGGTAAGGTGCATCGTAGAGACTATTTAATTAAAAATAATATTCGTTGGAATGAAGAGTTGAAAATTCACGAAGATAGCTTTTTTAATATTCAATGTCAAGAATTATCTAATAATGTAAAATATTGTCCAACGCCATTCTATCTTTGGAAGTGGAGAGATGATTCTGTGTGTCGTCATGACCCCAAGTATGTCTTAAAAACATACAAAGATTTAATCAAGTCAAATAATGCTCTAATTGATGAATTTATAAAAAGAGGATTCTTGAATAAGGCGGCAGCTTTTACAGCATTTATGATATTCGATGGTTATTACACTATGAATAAACCAGAATGGATTAATCAAGAAAATAAAACATACAGAGATATGACTGAGCAGGAATTTTCTCGTTATTATAAAAAGAGAAAAGACTTGTGGAATAATCTTACTGTACAAGACAAAATGATTATCAGCAATCAGGTTAGAACAAGAAGCGTTTTAGAAGGAATGATGATGGAAGCCACAACAATTGATAATTGGCTAATTCATATTGAATCCTTAACATAAATAAAAGAGGTTGAGAGAGATGTCAACAAAGAATTTTGTTTATTCATTATTTAAAGATATAGACAGAGCCGACCCAAAAGAAGTTCCAAGCTGGCAAGTTGCATAGGGAGAATCTAGAGATGTTGAAATTACTTTTTAGTTTTTTCCAGCAAATATTACTACGGCGAGAACTGGATATTAGTTTAATGTTAAATTAACTAATAGTAAGAAATAGGCGTTAGAATCTTAGGGCATCCAAGTATTACAAGATGAGGATAGTTCTATTGTCACCTATAATCTTAATTACAATCCTGATCATATTGAAGTTCAATCTGCGCCGATGTCTTATATCTATAATAAAATATATTTTGTTAATAATAACAATGCTGATATTAATGATTTTATTAATATTGGACAGCTTCAAAATCTGAATCAATTATTAATTAATATCAGCTCATTAGAAAAGATTGCAAATAAAATAGATAATGCAATATAGGAAAGTCAATCTTAATGATTGACTTTTTTCTTTCTTTGTGATATAATATTTATAATAATGAAGTTGGAGGAGAGGTTTTGTGAAATTTAATGAAAGATAGAAGAAAGTTATATACGCAGAAGAACCAAAAATTCTTTGTCTCGCCGCGGCAGCATCAGGAAAAACAGCTACCCTAACTGAGCGAATACGTGTCCTTCTTGAAGAACGAGGCGTTGCGCCTAAAGATATCGTTGCAATTACTTTTACTAATATGGCGGCGGAAGAAATGAGACAAAGAATTGGTAATGCGGCAATCGGTAGTTTTATTGGAACAGTTCATTCTTATGGCAATAAAATATGTGGAATTGCCAATATCGACACTTAGAGATATCTTGATACTTATGAATTTGATGAAATATTAAAGAAAGCGGTTCAAGTTTCAAGTGCTAAATATCCTAAAATTAAGCACCTTTTAATTGATGAGTGTCAAGACTTAAGCCCTTTAGAATATCAATTCTTAAATAAGATACCCACTGAAAATATTTTTTATGTAGGTGATAATAGACAGGCGATATATGGTTTTAGAGGTTGTACGGATGAGTTCTTAAATAATATGTGGAAAGATGAAGCATATAAGAAATATTATTTAACTGAAAACTATCGTAATGCTCCTAATATAGTTCGTTTTGCTGAAAGTCTTTTAGACTCTTTAACAAAGTTAAGTCCGGCTTCTACACCAATTAAAACTAAAATTGGTATATTGGAAGGTAAAGAAGACCGCTTTCCTTTTACTGAAGCGCTTGAAGAATTAGAGCTCTCATAGAATTGGGGGTCTTGGTTCGTATTAACTAGAACTAATAATGAGCTGGCGGCGGCGCAACAAATCTTAGATCAAAGAAAAATACCAAACGTAACCTTTAAAAAAGGAGATCTGGATATAGAAGATTTAGCTGTATTAATGAAGACAAATAGAGTTAAGGTTTTAACCATCCATTCTGCAAAAGGTCTCGAAAATAAGAATGTAATTGTAACTGGTGCTCGTCTATATAGTGAAGAAGAACGAAAAATTGCTTATGTCGCCGCGACTAGAGCACAAAATGCTCTTTACTGGTGTCCAGCAATTGCTCCGAGAACAAAGAAAGGAAATCGTAGATTACCAGATTCAACTGAAACTGGGCGTATTTTTGATAAAACTGCTATGGGGATGGTGAGCTTTGAGGACTAAATTATTATATAAAGGCCCCGATTACAATGTGGACATAGTACTTCCTTTACATCATTTGTTATTAGAAGGAAAAACACCTTAGTTTACTTTAAGCGAAGGTGAAAAAGTTATTCTATTAAGCATTGTTCACTCAGAATTAAAAAAGAATGGGCTAAAGAAAAATCAAAATACTAAATATTTAGGAACAGTTCCAATAATAGAACCTAGAACTGCAATTGGTCTTTCGCCGCCTTTTAATATTTTTGAATTGGCAGTTAATTGGTTGGCAACTTATGATGAACTTAGCCCAGAGGAAGACTATAATTCTATATTAACAGAAATTAAAGAACTATATTCTGATATGGAAAATATTGAAGGAATAGTATATACCGCAATTTTTCATAATCCAATACGAGGAGTCAAGGGATATTGCGCTTATATTACAGAAAAAGAAATATTGGTTCTTTTCTGGGGATTTGATGATTTAATTGAAAGAGATATTTCAGTATGAATTTTTTATAATTGAGATAAAGAATTTATACTTAAATATATGACTGTACAATCAGTCAAGATGCGTGTTCCCCTCATAGTCCGAAAGGATGAAAAGGAGGAATTAAAATGAATTTTAGATTAAAGACAAGTATTAAGATTGCGGCGGCAGTCCTTGCGTCTGTCGCTGCTTTTTGTTTAATGACTCCAATGGAGTGTCATTAGACATCAGTTAATGCAAAAGCATATGGACCGGATGTTCTTGTTATCACAGAAATGCCTACAACCACTCTCGCAACAACAACAACAGTAATAACAGGAACAACTTCTACAATCATAGATACAACAACTTAGACTACAAGTTTATCAACAACCTCAACTTTAATAGTTGAAACAACTACTATTGAAAATGAGACAGAGGCTGTAGTAGAACTTGCTGAAACTACTATGGCGGCAACAGAATCAGCAGAATCAATTGAAATAGAACAAGTAGAAAGTATTAAGGAATATGTGGTATTTAAACCAAGTACGCATTATATTCATAGATCAACTTGTCATTGGGTAAATGATGAATGTTATGAGATAGAAGATACAAATAATATTGAGTGTAGAAGATGTAATGAATGTAAACCAAATTTAGATATTATAACTTATTATAATGACCCAACTCCTGTAGTTGCGAGTGATACAGGATTATCTGACTATGATAAGCGGCTTTTAGCTGAGATAACTTGCCATGAATATGGCTCAGATTGGGTATCAACAGCAGAGAAAGCTAAGATTGTAGCAGGTGTCATGAATAGGGTTAATAGCTCCATCTGGCCTAATACTGTATATGATGTATTAATGCAAGACGGATAGTTCCATGGAAGCTGGGATGGCGGTTATGGTTACTGGCCTGGATGCATAGAACCAAATGCTGATAGCTGGGCAGCAGTAGATTATTATTTTGCACACACTAGCGAATTTGGCAGTTGGACTTCATGGTGGGGAGATGGGGTTTATAATCATTTCTATTAATACCCATTAGAAAAGATATGTGATTGACTTGGCAACTCAATTGCGTAAGCAAGATAAGTAAAAAGCAAAAACAGAAAATATCGAAATGGGAACACGCAAACGAAAGGAGTAGTCATTAGGCTACTCTTTTTTATTTGACTTTTTATAAAATATATGTTAAAATATTAATATAAAAAAAATAGGAGGTATTCTCAAATGATTTTTAGAAATATAACAAATGGAGCTTTAAATAAGTTGAAGGGAGAAGAGGCAGATATTGGTTATATCATTATTACACTTATACTTGCCATATTATTCGCTTTTGGCTGCGATTGTATAAGTTGGTGGATAGGAATGAAATTATGGAATTATTTACTTCCAGCGGTTTTTGATCTCAATTGTCCTATTACTTTTTGGCAATTTGCAGGCTTAGATATTTTATTATCATTACTTATTCCGCATTCTTCATCAGTTAATTATGAAAAGGAGAGATGATATTAATGGAACTATATGTTTGTGCAGATGCAAATTTTAGCGCAGAAGATACTCCTTATAATGAATATGTAATTAAGAAATGGAATAATGCGGTTAAAGATAACGATATTGTTCTTGTTTTAGGAAAATTTGTAGAGAATTTTTAGACATTAAAAGATGTAGTTCCTAAGTTAAATGGTAGAATCGAATTTATTGACTGGAATGAAGAGCATATATTGGGAGATATTTCTAAAGAAGACCTGCTTGCCGTGGGAGTGAAAGATTTAATTTATGGCAATGGTTGGGTAAAAGGAGAAATTGATGGTGCCGCGGCGGATGTAATTATAGGAATCAATAAAAAGGGAATTAAAAATAGAGAGAACAGATTTTATTTTGCTGCTCCAGAATCTCTTACTGGAATTAAAGAGCGATATAAGAATAAGATATTAAATTTAAGTATTGAGTATTGGGGATATGCCCCTCTCGTTTATAATCAAATACCGAATTTAATTGATAATTGTATTCTTTTTGAAAAAATGGAGAATCAAGAAATTGACTTAAATAGTTAAGGAGGAATTAATAATGAGTGAAAAGCGGTACAGATATGTAATCAAAGATGATAATGAAAAAGTGCTTGCTTTAATGGATAATATGGAAAATGTGTTAATTTTCTTAGAAGCATTAAATGACAAATATTATGATGAAGAAATATTAAGTTATACCATAGAGAGAACTGCATTTGAGGGGGAAGAATAAAATGGGTGTTATTATAACAACAGATACAACAGATATTCCGATTACTATGATAGGTGAGTATGCCGGAGAATGCTGGGGTGCAGATACTAAGGACCATGAGAAAAATTACAAACGAGGACTCGATTGTATTAAGTGTAATCACGGTAGAGCATTAGAGTTCCCACAGATCTATATGAAGATAAGTGGTTACTCTGCTCGGGTGATCAGGGAGGTTTATACCCATATAGGCGGAGCGCCAACTCGACTTCAAGCTTCAACTCGCTATATTGATTATAATAATTTTGAATATATAACTCCACCAAGTTTAAACGGAGCAGCGCTTGAACTTTACCAGAAAACTATGAAAAATATTGCTGACGCGGCGCAGGAACTTGAAAGCACATATGGAGTAAAGAGAGAAGATGCTGCTATGCTACTACCGCTTGGTATGGAGTCAACAGTAGTTGTCAGAACCAATCTTAGAAATCTGGTTGATATGTCTCATCAGAGACTATGCACGAGAGCTTACTGGGAATTTAGGAAGCTCTTTAGGGAAATAATGGAAGCACTTGCTTTTTACTCAGACGAGTGGAAAACTATTGTTGAAGAGTTAGAACTTTTCCGCCCTAAGTGCAAGGTTCTTGGCTATTGCCCTGAGCGTTATAGCTGTGGTGCATATCCTATTAAAGCAGAATCTCAGAGAGATGAATATCTCAATACAATGGATATTTATAGAAAAGAGGTAGAAGATTTAAAAGATTGGATTGACGTCCGAAATTTAAAAGAAACCTCTTATGAGGAGTGATATAAATGACAATAACAATTAATCCTCTTATTATTATTCTCTTAGTTATTGTTTGCATAATTATTGGAGCTGTCACATACTTTTGTTGTGACGCGCTTTCAGTTTCTTCTCTCCGTAAAAAAATTCATTTTAATGAGGAATAGAAGAAGATAAAAGAAGGACTTATTGAAAAGAAGAATGTCGCCGAGAAAGAAATGACGGAAGAAATTAAGCAAGCCATTTCTAAAAAGCGATAGGAACTATCTCAATTAGATAGAGATTATGAGCAAAAGTTCCATTAGTATCAACGCGACACAATGGAGCTCGATTCTCGATACAATCAAACTCGTGAAGCTTATGAGCAAATGGATCGAGAGGCTGAGATATAGCGTCAGAAAGAAAATGCAGAAATTATTGCCGCTGCGGCACAAGAAAGAGAATAGCGTATTGCCGCAATTAATGCTCAATATGAAAAAGAGAAGGATGAAGCAAAAGTAAATTTTTAGACATTCAGCGACGAAATAAATTTGAAAAAGGCGGCGTTGACTGAAGAAATTAAAGCCTTTGAACACAGACAGGCGGCGATAATTGAGCAATTTAAAAAAGATGAAGAAGTTAGAAAACAGAGAGATTTTTATCACATTACTATTAATTCAGCATATAAAAGTGATATTGCTAAATTAAAACAAATGGCGCCTGGCTTCTCTCGTCCAGAATTATTCTATAAACTTTTGTATGATACTTATTATAAACCGCCAATTGAAGAGCTTTTTAAAAGAGTTTTAGGAGATAACAAAGATAAAGGCGGCATTTATAAGATAACTAATATTAACAATGAAAAAGTTTATATTGGTAAAAGTGTTAAATTTATAGACCGCTGGCGTACCCATGCTAAGCGCGGCTGTAATATTGAAAGAATAAGTGGTCAAATTTATGAAGCAATGTTTGATGAAGGATTGGAAAACTTTTCCTTTGAAATAGTTGAGATTTGTAGTAAAGACCAACAAACAGAACGAGAAAAATATTGGATTGAATTTTATAAGTCAAATCAATGGGGATATAATATAAGAAATGGTTAATAATTAAATATTTGACTTTCTCCTTTTATTATGATATAATAAAAATATCAAAAATGAAAGGAGATTTTTATGTTCTTTTTGATTTTGGGGATAGGCGTTTTCGTATTTTCTAAAGTTTTTTTAAATGAAATTATGGATGATATATTTAAAGGAGGAAAACAATGAGAGTTAGATTATATTTAGATGGCTTTGAAGCTACAAAGAGTTTTTGCAAGACTCTTAATATGAATAATTTTAATGGCAAAGCAGAGCTGGTAAGTGGAGACGGCAGGTATCGTATTGACGCCAAGAGCTTTCTTGGATGTTTAATGGCACATACAGAATGGAGCGGCGATATCTGGCTCGAAACTGATGAAGATATTTATTCTTTGGTTGAACCTTGGATAAATATAGAAAATGGAGACGGCAATTTTATTCACGAATAAGGAGATTTATAATGAGCAGACTTTTTGTTACTGGCGATACTCATGGCGGTCTTGATATGTCAAAATTAAGCACTTATAAATTTAATTGCGCCGGCTTAACTAAAGATGATATTCTCGTTATTATGGGAGACGTTGGGCTTATTTGGGCAGACTCTGCTACTGAGCGTTTTTGGCAAAAGTGGCTGAATGATAAGCCTTGGACAACTTTTTGTGTCCTTGGAAACCATGAGAATTATGATAGGATAGAAGAACTTCCCACTACTGTCTTTGGTGGACAGGAATGTTGGAAGGTTAATGATTCTATTTACTATGCAAAGACCGGTTTAATATACGAGCTTTGTGGTAAGAAATGTCTTGTTATAAATGGTGCGGATTCAACTGACGTTTTTATTAATGGTAAGCGTCAGAGAAGTCCTCATATCTCTTGGTGGGAGCAGGAAAGAATAACCCCGGAACAGGCGCAATTTGCAATTGATAACGTAAAAAAGATTGGCGGCACGGTAGATTTTATTTTCTCACATACCGGTGGAATCGAGGTATGTAATTTTTTTGGTTACAAACCTTGGCCTTCAGATATTGAATTACAAAAAGTGCTTGATACAACCATTTATCAGGCGCATTATTGTGGTCATTATCATACAGATAGAATAACGCCGACTTGCAGGATACTATATCAAGATATAAAATTAATAGCAGATAGTGAAAAGGAGAGTATTTTTTGATGAAAAAGATTTTAGGTATAATATTTGGAATAATGCTTTGTGCCGCGACACTAACATCTTGTAATAAGGCAATCATTGATTTTCAACAGACATATGATAAAGCAATTGTTACAATGGGTGGACGAGTTATTGTTATTGACATAGATAAATGGACAGATTATGATGGAGAGCAGCTTCAAATTTGGACTAAGGGCGGCGACATTTTACTTGTAAGTTCATTTGATTGCATTTTTATCAAAGAAGATGATGATGCAGAATACATATACAATGCTTTTGAAGCCATAAATATAGATGATTTAAAAAGTTATAAAAATGACAAAGATTTTGAATGATGAGATCTATCTCAATTTTATTGAGACTCCAAAGGAAGAAAATACTTTTAATTAAGAAGTAAAAGAATAAGTTTTATAAAAAGTCAGAGCAAAAAAGCTTTGACTTTTTTTATTTTTTATGATATAATTATATTATAAAAAGGAAAGGAGAGTTTAGAATGTCTGGAACGAATAGGGTTTTAGCTGAGCAAGCTCTTGCATCGAGATTTAATTTAATGATAACAACAGTTAACTCTCTTGGTGAGGAAAGGGAGCATTCGGTAAAAATGAAAAAGAAAGAGTTTTTTAAGCAAACCGAAGGAATAGAGTTAAGAGTTAAATTAGTAGAAGATTATCCTGCAGGCGAAATGGAAGAGGATTGGCTTTATATAGCAAGAAGTGGAAAATCTGCGTGGCTTAAAGAAAGAGAGGGCGAATAATGGCAAATAGAATAACAGAAGAGCAGAAAGAGCTTATTAATGAGCTTTATGCAAAATTAGGCGTGAAAAAGCGTGTAGCTGAAATTGTTGGTTGCTCTCCATCAACTGTTACGAAATACATAATCGAAGGTTATGTGCCAAAAGCTAATAGAATTAAAATAGTATTTGAAGGAGCTCCGACGGGATGTGATGAATTAATCAAAGATTTCAGTAAGATTGGGGTTGATATTTTTTCGTTAAGTGATAAAGAGAGGACTGACTTGGAAGCCTTAAGAAAGGAGATCTTTTAAGATGAACTCAATTTATTGCGATAGCACAGTAATAAAGATTACTGATAATCTTTATGATATGGGCGAGTGGACAGGGGATTTTGATGACGATTATGATGGCTATTGGTATGATATTGAAGCTATACGTCAAACAATCTGTGATGAGTGTGGACGTTGGATTGAACTTACGTCATCATTTGATTTTTGTTGGATGAGCACAACATTATGTATTACATATAATCATTGTCATTATAAGTATTTAATTCAAAAGAAAAGATTCGAGCAACTTTCTCCACACGATATTTTAAGAATAATTCGAGATTGGGTCAAAAGAACAACTGAGAAGCCAAAAACTAAGTCGCCACTCGGAAAACTTCGTCCAGTTCCAACTTGCGTAAACTGCGGCGGCAAGATTAATTTGGAAACTTTAGTGTGTAATTTTTGTAAAACTGAGTATTATTTTGAAGGAGAGTAATATGGAAAAAGCTTTTACTGTTCGTGAGGATAATGAGTTAAAAAATTGGATAATTGGTCTTACGGAAAACTTTTTTGAGAAGTATCCTGATTTTATTTTAAATCAATCTTATGGGCTTCTTGCCGCTCGCTTAATAGGTTTTTCTTATCCTGATTATCTGCGTTATTGTGCTGTTAATGGGGCTACATTAAAGGGCAGAGAAGGTTTCCCACATCCAACCTTTAAGGATAAGAAAGATGCCGAGAAGATTTGTAATTTAATAAACAAAGAGTGGGATAGATTTTATCAGTCCTGCTTTAAATAACTGATAGCCGCGGTTCTATAATTTTCAGCGCCGCGGCACAACATATATATGGGGGTGTCGTTAATGTGCTATGTATTATTTATTGGATTTTATGACTGGATATCTGCTGAATTTTACGCCGTATATGCTGATGAATAGTTGGCATATAACGACGGAGAAAAACTAAAGAAGTCTAAAAATTGTAATTATTATTATGTATCTAGGCAGCCATTGATTAGAGATACAGACTTCTGAAATTACATTATAATGAAGCAGAATTTTCTGCTATTCTTATTAAGGAGGGAAAAACAATGACTTATAATTCAAGACCAATGAATGGTATTAAAGAGTCCTTCTTCGGTCCTGCAGCATATCGTGAAGCTGAATATCAGCAAAGTATAAAGCCACAACCTGCTCAGTCATTAGCAGTTGGTGATAGTAAGGATACTCCAACTATTGAAGGATATGAGAAGACAATCCATCCTCAACCAAATGTTAAAAATGAGTTAATGGGTGCTGCGGCAGTATCATAGGCTTAGGCATTTTAGACTTGGGCATCAGACACAGAGAAGTCAGAACGCGGTGACGGAAAACCAATTACTGTAATTGCAACTGAAGGTTCAATAGAAGTTTATGATATTTTAACTTCTGTTTATCAAACTGATGTTACAATTGACGGTTACAAGATTTCTGGTACATTAAACTATCTTGATGAAGGAACTCCGGTTCAATGGTATCATTTAAATTATTTCTTAGTATTAGATTTTGATGATAGCGAGATTCCAGAAGGTGCGACTGATGTCGTTATTAAAGTTGGACTTAATCCAACTGCAGGTACTGGACTTGTTCCACTTGATGAAGATATGAGATGTCTTTTCGCTATTACTAATACTAAACAAAGAGTTGTAGTAGAAACTACTTATACCTTTGAGGAAGAAACCGTTACTAAGTATTAGTCATTTGAACTTAGCGGTATTACTCTTGCCCCGGCAGAGAACAACTAATATTTTAAAAGTCAAAGGCATAAAAACCTTTGACTTTTTCTTTCTTTTATGATATAATTTTTATATTAAAGGTGATGAAATGAATTTAGTTTTAATACTTTCAATTTTAGGATTTATCTTTAGTATCGGTGGTAATGTGTTAATAATACTAAAAAAGAGAAGTGGCTGGCTTGCTTGGATAGTTGGAAATTTTCTTTGGATTGCTGTTAATTTAATCACTGAACCAAATTATCCAATGATATTAATGTATATTGTCTATTTTATAATTAATGTTTGTGGATTTGTAAAGTGGAAAGGAGATAAAGTATGACGAGATTTATAATGGCAGTTGGTCTTCCTGGTAGTGGAAAGTCTACAGTTTACCAAAATTCATTTTCTGATTGCGAATATGTATCTTCTGATGCAATTCGTGAAGAAGTTTTTGGTGATGTAAATGACCAGTCTCATAATGCGGAAGTATTTGAGATTATGATGAAGAGGACAAGAGAATATTTGAAGAATGGCAGAGATATCTTTTATGATGCTACAAATCTCTCTGCAAAGAGAAGAATTAGTTTCTTAAAGGAAATTAGCCATTTTGAGAATGTGGTAAAATTTTGCGCTCTTGTTGTACCACCTATCGAAATTGTGAAGGAACAGAATGCTAAGAGAGACCGCAAGGTTCCTGAGTATGTTATTAATCGTATGTTTAAGAGCTTCGATATGCCACATAAGTCAGAGGGGTGGGATGATATTATTATTTTTAATAACAAGGAAAATTATGCTCTTTTATCAAAAATGATTTATGATGCTTGCTCTATTCCTCATGATAACCCTCATCATTCGGCTTCTATTGGCGATCATATGCGTTTAGCTAATGATTATATGAAGAAAATTGTTCTTAATAACGGTTTGAAGTATAGTGCGGACGAAATGCTTTACCTTGGTGCTGCGTCCATGGCTCATGATATTGGTAAGCCTTATTGTAAGGTTTGGCATAATGCAAAGGGAGAGCCATCTGAAGTCGCTCATTATTATAATCATGAGAACGTAGGTGCATATATATTTATCTCTCATTCTATGGGCAAAGAAGATGATATTTATGCCGCCAATTTAATAGCTCATCATATGGATTATTGGAAAGGCGAAAAGTATATCGAGAAAATTCGCTCTCGTTTTGGTGAAAAGTTTATGAAGGATTTGGATTTACTTCATGAAGCCGACCTTGCTGCACATTAAAATCTTAGATTTCCAATAAGAAAAACCTACCTAATATAAGAGGAGTATCTATGGTACTCTAATTTATACGGTGAGGTGAAATAGAATGCCAAACGTAGATTTAGTACATAATAGCGATATGTCTATTTACCAGAACTGCGGCAAGAAGGATTGTAAGTGTGATAATGGTATGTATTGGGGACCTCCTTGTCCTCCTTTCCCACCTTGTCCACCTCCAGATTATCCATATCCCCCTTGCCCTCCTTTCCCACCTCCTTTCCCACCTCCGCCATTCCCGCCCGAGCCAGAGCCCGAGCCAAAGAAGAATAGCAAAGAGGCTGAGATTTGTAAGCTCTCAAAGAAAGCTGCTATGATTAATAGAATGCTTGATAATCTTGAGACAAAGAAGAAGGATGTTATTATTAAAGTTGGAGACACAAGTTTTAACTTTGGTAATATTGATGCGGAAATCACGGATTGGGCAGATGGAAGCTATGCTGCAACAGTTAAGACTATACTTGAACATCAGCGTACTCTTATTCAGGCTAAGATTAAGGAACTTGCTGATGAACTTGACGATGAAGTTGAGAATGCCGGCGGCATTGAAGACATAGTTACTGGTTAAGAGAAGAGAAGAGAGAGGGGACGCCCCTCTCTTTTCTTTTATTTGAGTTTTTAATTCCTATAATAGATTGAAAATTTGACTTTTTTTTGAAATTATGCTATAATATTTATAGTAAAGTTAAGGAGGGCAATTAAAATGAATGAAGGTATAAATAAAACAATTTCATAGCTTAATAGAAAACCCCAGCCTTGGGATATTGTAAAAGCAAAGATACTAATGAGTGTAACAATGCTTGAAAAAATTGAAGATGAGGATGGCAATTCATCACTTAAAGTTATCGGTAATAAACTTTTTAAGATGAGTGGTAAAGAATTTCGAGTAAGCCTTGAGCAAGACAGACTTTCTGGCATTAAACATACTATAGAGATAGTTAATGAAAAGCCAAAGCAGTTCCAAATAAACGGTATTTATATTCTTGCTGATGGAAAGAAAGCTTGGGCATATGCAGAGAAAAAGAATGATTAAAAATTTGACTTTTTTCTAAAAATATTCTATAATATTTATAGACTTTGAAAAGGAGTGATTGTAATGGACGAGAAATTTGAAATAATTTGTGAAGAGTGTTCTCAGCCTTTTGAATCAACAGATGAAGAAGCAACTCTTTGCCCTGATTGTTGGTATAAACTTATTAGTTTAGAGGGTGAAGGTAAGGGTGAGTAATGGAGATAATTACATCTTATTTTTATTAGATAAGATTTTTTACTCCTAATATTATTCCATTGAGTACGGCAGCCTTTGACCCAGCTTGGTATCATACCAATGGAGACTATAAATCGACTTACATTGATAAGAATGGAGTTCTTATAGGTTGCCGAGCAGAACCATTTGTGCCAGATTTTCAAAGTATGGCTGAATGTGGTGGCAAGACCTGTAAAGCAGACCCGCATAGTTGTGCATTTCTGCGCGATTATTATTTACAACTCAAGTGTCTTGATTATAAAGAAATAATGGAGAGATTTGAGAGCATTGGTCATCGAGTAAAAAACTTCTTACAATTTAAAGAAGACCCTATTGCCGCTTTAATCGTTTATGAAAAGCCAGAACAGTTATGTTCAGAAAGACGTATCATACAGAAATGGTTTAACGACCACGGTTATGAGATAAAAGAATTCTCAAAAATTTGACTTTTTTCTGATTTTATGTTATAATATTTATAGTGATTGAGAAAATCAGTCACAAATTTATTTCCTCATCGTCTAATGGTAGGACGCTTGCCTTTGAAGCAAAGAATAGGGGTTCGACTCCCTTTGGGGAAACCAAATTCATAATGGTCTGGCATAGCCATTCTTGAAACTATGCCCCTTTCCTTTCTTAATGGGTTTATCGTCTAATGGTAGGACTTGCGGCTCATAACCGTAGTATGTAGGTTCGACTCCTGCTAGACCCACCATTGGTGAGGTGGCAGAGCTGGCTGAATGCGACACCCTGCTAAGGTGTTGACCGCCGTTAAGGTGGTCCGAGGGTTCGAATCCCTCCCTCGCCGCCAAAGGCTTTTCAGCAAATGAATTTACAAGTTCAAATCTTGTCGCCCCAACCAATTATACTGGGGCGAGTTTCCCACGGTTTTGGGAAGAGTCTTGCTTTAATTTTAATTAAAAGAGGTGAATACTAATGAAGAAGTTTATGATAGCTTGTCTTATGGCAGTTGCTATGGTAATAGCTTGCGTTTCTTGCGATTCTGGTAAGGATAGCTCAAACATCGAGACCACTACTGAAGTAACAACTGTTGAAGAGACAACTTAGGAGACAGATGCAACTGAAGCTTCCACAGAGGCTTCCACAGAAGTTACAACTGAGACCGAAACTACTTCTGAAGATACAGAAACAACAACAGCAGAGACTGATGCCGCTACTGTATCAACAGAAGCTTCTACTACTGTTGCTGAATAAGTAATAGTGAAGAGTCAAAATTTTGACTTTTAATAAATATTGTGATATAATATTTATAGTAAAGACACTTCAGCTACCCAAATTATAATAAATCGCCAATTTATGATTTTGATTGAATCAAAAGTGTCTTGGAGAATATTACGGTGTTGAGAAGTGGCTTAACTCGCCAGTCTCTAAAACTGGTATCCCTATAGCGATATAGGCCGAGGGTTCGAATCCCTCCACCGTAACCAGTATAAAAGGAGGAAGAATGAGTAATTCTTATTTATGTGGTATTTATAAGATAACTAATACAAGAAATAATTTATCTTATATCGGATAGTCCAATAATATTGAAAGACGTTGGCAAGAACATCAGCGTCCAAGTAGGTTAAAAAATCCTACTAATCAATTATATTAGGCTATTAAAACTTATGGGATAGAAAATTTTTCTTTTGAAATTGTAGAACTTTGTAAAAAAGAAGAACTAAATGATAGAGAAAAATATTGGATTAATTATTTTAATACTATAGAAAATGGATACAATATGTCGAGAATAGATAATTTATAGCATAAGTTATCTATAGAACAAGTCCAACAAATATAGGATAGTATTATTCATTCTTCTCTTAGTTTTAGTGATTTAGCAAAACAATATCAAGTTAGCCATACATGGATTTCTTTAGTAAATTCAGGAAAAATGTGGTACAATGAAAATTTATCTTATCCGTTAAGGCAACCAGTTAAAAAAGAAGAGAAAATAAAAATTGAAAAATCATATGTCAAACCAAATCGAGAAGAGTTAAAAACTTTAATTCGTAATAAAACTTTTGTCGATATAGGTAAATAGTATGGAATATCAGATAATGCCATTAGAAAATGGTGTGATACTTATAATCTTCCTCGTTCTAAAAGAAAAATAAATCAATATTCTGACGAAGAATGGCAATTAGTTTAAAAGGAGGGTTCTGTTCAATGAAATATTCAATTTTAATATTGGTATGTGTAAATATACTTCTTTGGAAGTTAATTGATGTTATGCCAGATATCATCACCGCAATCCATAATCGCAAATCTCATAAGTGGACAGACTCCTATTTCAAAGACGATAACAATTAAAAATTTGACTTATTTTATTAAATATGATATAATAGTATTATACTTAAAGATAAGTCAATAATGCAGCATTGGTGTAACGGTAACATTCCTGCCTTCCAAGCAGGCGTTGCGAGTTCGAGTCTCGTATGCTGCTCCAGTACCTTTTAGGTACAAATTGCAGCGCTGCTGGTTGCGGCGATCTGTCAAGGAAAAGACGTTAAAACCCAACGTGGAAGTTATAAAACTCCCAAAGCTCGACAAGGTAGGGCGTTATAAATCCTTGACAGTTTCGAGAGTTTATAGAGTAGCTCTGGGCGTCTGTATCAAGCCTCAAAAATCTTAGAGTAGGGGAACCATCACTAACTACTCGACCGTGTGATGGCGGGTACAATTTAAATCCATGTGTTGGTTGGCATGGCAACGGTTACGTACATTACCGTGAGTACGGTAGGTATACAAGTCCATTCGGGGAAGCTCCGATAAAATTTGTAACATCTACTGCTGAAGATGTAAAAGGTTAAAATTTCCAAGTTTATAGCAGTCAATAAGACGACCTAAATTTGGTGGTTAAGCGGCGCGTTTACTGCGTTAGTGTGGGAACCCTGACAATTCGTTTTATGCGGCGAATTAAAATAATGGAGAAAGATGTACTCCTGCCGTTTCGCTTGGCGGCGTAATAATTGACAAGAATTATTGGGTTGAAATTCCCTTTAATAACTGGCGATGGAGGGGTTCGAGTACCCTGTCTCCTGTGTGCAGGAGATGTGGCCGGCACCCAAGTTATTAAAAAATACCGTTGATTAAGTCTACCTTCACGTGGTAACGGTGCTTACGAAATGACTTAACAAATAAAAATTTGACATTTTTCAGAAAATATGTTATAATTTTTATAGAAAATCAAACAAGAGATATTATGGCGCGGTGGTATAATGGTAGAATAAATGGCTCATTACCATTTGATGCAGGTTCGACTCCTGCCTGCGCAACCAATTTAAGATGTGTCAGCAACTTTTTCTTTCAAATTTTTAACGCCGCCATTTTAAATCCTCTCGGCGTTATGGTGTAATCTGGTAGCACACTCGCTTGTTAAGCGAGAGGTAAGGTTCAAATCCTCATGAGGGGTAAAAGCACATCTTGATGAATGGGGTAGTGGCGAAGCTGGCTGAAACGCATCAGACTTAAAATCTGATACCCAAGTGGTAAACATCGTGGGTTCGACTCCCACCTACCCCACCAGATATGTGTGCGACCACATTAAGCGGTCTGTGGTGCCGCGGCACACATAATCACCACTTTAAGACAGTTCAGCAATCTTTTTTAATGAAAAAGCATTTGACATTTAATCAAAAGTAGCTATTGAATAACTGTCTTGTTATCGGGGATTACGCCAATTTGGTAGACGGCTGCGCTTGGGACGCAGAGGCTGTGGGTTCGAATCCCGCATCTCCGACCAATGACAGTTCTATACTGTCACCGTTTTTCATAATATACCTCCAAAATATTATGAGCTGCCCTATGGTCACGACATAGGGCATAACGATAAAATAGGGTAAATACCGATTTTATCGACCAATATTATAAGCAAAGGAGAGATAAACCGTGGAAGCCGAGAAGATATTCACTCGTGGCAATGCGGACAGAACTAAGGTTACTTATTCAGAAATGATTAAAACTATTGCTGATTATATTAGAATTAATCCTGATGCAGAGTATGATATAACTGTAGGAACTGATTCGCAGAACCATAAGATGACAAGAATGGTAGAGGTTGTCGCCGTCTGCCGTGTCGGCGATGGCGGTATATTTTTCTTCCGTAGAGAAGATATTCCTAAGATAAAAGTTCTAAAGGAAAAGATTATCGAAGAAACTAATCGTTCTATTGAAAACGCAACTGGTTTTATTGATGCTCTTCAGGAAGAGCTTCTTGAGGATAACATTGACCTCGATATAATGTTTGATGAGGACAGACTTGCTTTTGCCGTTCACGCCGACATTGGTCGCCGCGGCAAGACAAAGGAACTTATCAAGGAGATATGTGCTTGGATTGAAGCTTCAGGCTTCGAAGCACGTATCAAGCCAGATAGCTATGCGGCATCTGGTGTAGCTAATATGCTATCTAAGTAAATAAAATGCCGCCCATCTCGGGGCGTGCCCCTTCTCCATGGTAGCCCTCTTGTGTGGGAGTAAATCACGATGTGACTGTGGATATAGTACGAGGTTCGATGTACAAGCAAGGGTTCCTTTAAAAATAAGGTGGCAGTTAATCTGCAACGGTGTGGATATAGAAAGACTACCCATTGTGCTGCCTTATCATAGATAAAGAGGATTTATCCTCCACCTGCTGTGCGGGGTCGCAGTAATGCGATAACTCATCTACCACGTGTAGAAGGAGTTCCTTATTTCGTCGCTAAGGCGGCGAAGTATGTCGGAGATTGGCGGAATTGGTAGACGCGTATGCCTTAGGAGCATATGTTAATTCGTAAGGGTTCGAGTCCCTTATCTCCGACCATCGGGTTTCGGATATGGGTTAGGGCACAAGAGGTTACGCGAACCTTAAGGCCTTTACTCCGAAGAAAAAACCTCGAAAGAGGAACTGCAAGTACTTGACTCCGATAAGCATACCCGAACCAAATTAAAGACTCTTCAGCAATTCTTTCTATCCGAAATAGTCAAGTGGTTTAGACAATTCCCCTAAAAGGAATAAACCTCGGTTCAAATCCGAGTTTTGGAACATTAGAAAAGAGAGTCTTGATAATCTCGGTTTAACTCAGCGGCGAGAGTGTCTCCCTTACAAGGAGAAAGTCATAGGTTCGAGTCCTATAACCGAGACCAAGTAGGAATAGTTATGTTCAGTGCTATTGTCTACAGCTAACTCCACTGTGTGGAGGCAGATTTGGTTTTATTTAACCCTGCCGACTTGGGTTAAAGTCGGAATTGATGTAGTAAGTAGCTTAATGGTCGAGCACGCGGTTGTGGCCCGCGGGGATGTGAGTTCAAATCTCACCTTACTGCCCAAATCGGGACGTGACGGAACTGGCATACGTGCCTGATTGCAAATTGTTAAAGTATGCCTAATTATTATCTACATTATAAATGAGGTGATAATAATGAGTAATTTAAGAAAGTACACAAAAGAATGGTTAGAAGAACTCTGCCGTGAAAGTTATTCTTATGCAGAAGTATTAAGAAAAGCAGGTAGAGTTTAGGGCGGTGGAAGTCAATAGACTCTTAAAAATAAAATAGCAGAATGGGATATAGATATTTCTCATTTTAAAGGACAAGGGTGGGCTAAAGGAGCAACAGCAAAAACAAATGATGCCTTAGCAAGAATGGCAAGAAAAAATAGCAAACTTACTAATGAAGAAATTTTTTGTGAAAACTCTTTAGCTGCCAGATGCTCTGTTCGACAACATATTATAAGAGACAATTTATTAGAATATAAATGTGCTTTCTGTGGAAATACTGGAGAGTGGTTAGGAAAAGAAATTGCTCTTTAGTTGGACCATATTAATGGAATTGGAAATGACCATCGTTTAGAAAATTTACGTTGGCTATGCCCTAATTGTCATGCTACTACTGAAACATTTGCAGGGAAAAATAATCGAAATAAATAATGGGGATATACCAGAATTGGCATATGGACTCGGCTCAAACCCGAGGCTCTGTGGGTTCGACTCCCACTGTCCCTACCATTATTTATCGGGTGCTCTTTTGAGCTTGTGGGTTCGAATCCCGCCGTCCCGACCAGCCCATTATAAGACAGTCCAGCGATTTTTTTCAAATGTGTTCTGGAAAAACATAGGGTGTAGGTTCAAATCCTACTGCGCTTGGGCAGCGTATAGTTCAATGGTAGAACTCTTTTATACTGTCTTGATTATGCTGTGGTAGCTCCAATGGTAGAGCGGAGGCCTGAAGAGCCTCGCGTTGGGAGTTCGAATCTCCCCTGCAGCACCAATAAGATACGTCAGCAAACCAAATATTTGCGTTGTGGAGCACGTACAGTGTAGGTGCAAATCCTACCTCCCTGACCATTATGTGGTAGTATCACAATGGTAATGAGTATGAGAAAAGACTTGAGTTCGTGACAGAATGATGATAGTTGAAGGTATCATATGCGTTAGAGGTTCAATTCCTCTCTATCACACCATTATCGGGGAGTAGCCCAAGTTAGCAGAGGCGCGTTATAATCGTATCTTGATAATGCAAGGGTGCCGAAGTGGACATAACGGCGTAGACTTGAAATCTTCTGTGGTGTTAAAGCCCCGTGGGTTCGAATCCCACCCCTTGCGCCAATTTAAATAGGAGTGATAAAATGAAGTAGTGTAAAACTTGTGGAAAAGTTCTTGCTTATGACAATAAAACTGGTTATTGTCAATAGCATTTAATAGAGGCTCGTAGACAAGAAAAAATTAAGACTTGGCTTGAAACAGGTAGTGTAGGTATGACTGTTAATACAACAATAAGAGGAGTTATAAGAGACTACATTCTTGAAGATTAGCAGCATAAATGTGCTATCTGTGGTATTGAAGACAAGTGGAATAATTAGGAACTTCATTTTATTTTAGACCATATAGATGGAAATGCAGCAGATTCAAGTAGAGGAAATGTAAGATTAATTTGTCCTAATTGCGATAGTCAATTGGATACATATAAATCGAGAAATAAAATTTCTGCAAGAAATGCTCGAAGAGAATGGCAAAAGAAATAATATTAGGGGCAGCGTTATGACGTTGCCCTTATTTTTCCTCAAAAATTTGACTTTTTTTATAAAATATAGTATAATATTTATAGAAAAACAAATGGAAAGGACGAGTTTAAATGGCTCAATTAAATGAAAAGACAGATATAACAAAGCGCAATGTTCATATAATGATTACAAATCGTTGTTATAGGAACTGCCTGTTTTGTTGCAATAAGCAGTATGATGTAAATGAAATCCCTATCGTTACAAATGAAGAGCTTGAAGAAGCTGAGAACATTTTCTTGACGGGCGGCGAACCATTTGCATTTGCAGACCCCTGTAGGACAGCTTGCTTTTTAAAGGGTACTTATCCTAATATCAAAAAGGTGTATGTTTATACTAATGCTTATGAGTTATATGAGTATCTTTATAAAAGAGAAAAGAATCTCTGGGGCGTTGATGGACTTACAATTTCGATTAAGGATGAACGAGACTTGGAAGTCTTTAAAGATATAGTTTATCACAGACAAGTTTTCGCAAGGCGAAACGACATAAGAGTTTATGTTTTCGGCGATATGAAAGTTGACGAATACTTCAAAACTTTCAAAAGAGAGTGGCAGGAGGAGTTCGTGGCGGCACCTGATTCTATCTTTCGTAGGGTAGCAACCTTTTACGAAGACAGGTGCAATTAAAAATTTGACAAAAATTATATTTTATAGTATAATATTTAAGTAAGATAAAAACAGCAAACTAAAATAATTATCTTGAAGGAGAGATGTGTAATGAGTAATTTCGTAAATGCAATGAGAGTTCAGTCAAATCAGACTCGTACAGAAAATGGCGGTATCGCTTATTCAACAACTAAGGGCGGCGCGCTTCTTGACCTCTATGCAAAGATAGGTGGTATGAGAAACCGTGATGCTTCAGCTATAATCAGCGATTGGAGAGCGGCACGTACTGAGAATCCAACTCTTGCTGATAACCTTGTCCTTTACGCTCGTAACATCAGAGACTGCGGTCTTGGTGAGAGACGTATCGGTCGTATACTTCTTAAGGAGCTTGGTCGCATAGAGCCTCAGAAGATTATTCGTAATCTTCAGACTATTGTTGACACAGGTAGATGGGATGATCTCTTCATCTTCACCGACGGTAACAACCCAGTTATTGAAGAGTGGGTTTGGAAGTTTATTTCTAAGCAGCTTAGCAGTGACGCTACTGGTATGAGTAAGAATGCACCTATCTCTATTCTCGCTAAGTGGATGCCTTCTGTGAATACATCTTCTCAGGAGACTCGTAAGCTTGCTCGTAGAGCTTGCCGTGCACTTAATCTTACTGAGCGCACATATCGTAAGACTCTTTCTGCTCTCCGTAAGTATCTCGACGTTGTTGAGAGAAAGATGTCTGCAGGTGAGTGGGATAAAATTGACTTCGAGTCAGTTCCTTCTGTCGCTATGAGCCGCTACATTACGACATACAACAAGAGATGTCAGGAAAGATTTGCCGCTTACAAGGCAGCACTTGAAAAGGGCGAAGCTAAGGTTAATGCGGCAACACTTTACCCTTATGATATTACTGAGAAGTATCTCTATCGTGGTGGTCTCGATGCCGTTGATGAGGCACAGTGGAAGGCTCTCCCTAATTACGTAAATGGTGAGTATGATGTTGTTGTAATGGCAGATATTTCTGGCTCAATGTCAGGTCAGCCTATGGCAACTTCTGTTGGTCTTGCGACTTACTTCGCTCAGCGCAATAAGGGTGCATACCACAATCTTTACCTTACATTCTCTGAAAGCCCTAAGTTCATAGAGCTTAATGATGGCTGGTCACTCGAACAGTGTCTTAAGCTCGTTAAGAATGCAGGTATGGGTTACAATACAAACCTCGACAAGGCTCTTAAGCTTATCTATGACACAGCCGTAAAGACTCATGAAGTGCCAAAGGCTCTTGTAATCATTTCAGACGGTCAGTTTGACTGGGATTACAGACCTGACGCTGCACAGTCTATCATCGGCAAGTGGAACGCAAAGCTTGTAGCAGCTGGTCTCCCTGAGACAAAGGTTGTAAGCTGGAATGTAAATGCCCGTCAGGACAACTACATAGGCACAGTTTACGATAACCTTAGCTTCTGTAGCGGTGCGGGTGTCGGTCCTTTTAATGACCTTAGAGAACTCATTGAGTGTAATGCTTATGAGGCTATGGTTAAGATACTTTCTAAGGATGTATATTCTTGGAAGTAATGAAATTGTTATATAAGTGGGAGTAAAATCCCGCTTATATAAAATATCGACTCATTCAGCAATTAAATTAAATGATTTGAAAAGGATATTTTTAACAGAGTTCTTTATGAACACCATAGAATTAATTTTTAATTAAACGCTTAGCGCTAGCGCCCTTGTCATCTGGGTGAATGATGATAAAGTCCGAAATGGCAACGAGTCGAGTATATTGTTAATATTTGTGGCCGCGGCGCCACAATTTTGAAAAGTCAAGGCTATAAAAACCTTGACTTTTTTTATTATATATGATATAATATTATTGAAATAAATGAAAAGGAGAAAAGAAATGATAGTTAAACCTTATTCATATGATAAAGCGGCGAGACGTTCAGCATTATATGAGGAAGCTTCAGAGAGACATATCTGGTTAGCAAATCAATTGCTTAAAGAATCTATAAAGAGAAGTTCTTTTTCGGGATTACGTCATGCAGATATTGAACTTACTCTTTATAGTAATGGTTTTTTCTTTGATAATATAGACCAGATATGGGTAACAGCAACTGATTTAGAACAATTCTATCAGAAAGAAGGCTATAACACAATTCTTATTCCTCTTAAAAATGGGATAAGAGAGATTGAGGGATACAGACTGGAGGTTAACTGGTAATGAGAACATTAATGGTATGGTTTTTTGCAAAGCCTGAAAATATTTATAGTCCTATAAGCCCTATAAATCTCTATGAATTATCTGAAGGAGAGGACTTTGGAAATTATATCGACAAGTGGGTATCAGACTATTCTCTTGATATAAATGCAATTGCATACAAACAGCATAAGGTAGTTATTACATCTTACCAGACTGTCCTTGAAGATAGTTTGACTTGGATTCCCGATGATGCAGAATGGGATGAGTATGGAATAAAGGAGGAAGAGTAATGATAATTGCTCATGGAGATGTTTTAAATACAGATTGTCAAATCATTGCCCATCAGGTTAATTGTCAGGGTGTAATGGGTGGCGGCTTAGCGAAACAGATAAAAGACTACTATCCCGATGCTTATAAGTGGTATAAAGAATATATCGAAGATTATAAGATATGTAATGATGAGGTGCCGCTCGGCACAATTTTAGAGACGCGGCACAGTGGAAGAAGAATTTGGCACGTTTTTGGACAGGAGTTCTATGGAACCGATAAATGTTATACAGATTATGAAGCTGTCGATGCAGCTTTCAGAACAAGGATAGGCGATTATCGTTGCGAACATCATATTCAAGAAGCTCAAATTCCAATTGCAATTCCGCTTTATTTCGGTTGCGGTCTCGCTGGCGGCAACTGGTCAGTAATGAAAAGTTATTTGGAGCAGATAGAACAGGACGAAAATGTTTTGTTTATTGCCTACAAATACAGCTAAAAATTGACATTTTAAATAAATTATAGTATAATATTTATATAATAAAGGAAAGGAGTGAAAAAATGGAAGAAAGATTTGCAGTAATGCCAGCGGGTAAGCATCTTATGGAGGCTGTTGAATACTTAAAAAACAAAGGCTACAAGGTTATTTATATGGCACTTTATGGTGCTCAGAACTACAACCTCCAAAGAGAGAAGAGCGACTACGATTACAAGGCTGTTGTTGTACCATTACTCAAGGATATTGTATTTAATGTCAAGCCTGTTTCTCTTGTCGAAGATTTACCTTTTGATGGTCAGGTCGATATTAAGGATATTCGCTTAATGGTTGACCAGTGGAAAAAGGGCGCATCTAATTTCCTTGAACTTCTCTATAGTGATTGGTACTGGGTAAGTCCAGACTATTCTCCAATGTTCTGGTTCAGAATGAACAGGGATAACATCGCTCACGCAAATGAAGAGTCTGCATTAAAGGCTATGGTTGGTATGATTAAGGAAAAGTTTAATGCTCTTGACCACCTCTATCCAGTTCAGATCGAGGAAGTTGAGAAGTATGGCTATGCTTCAAAACAACTCTCTCACGAAATGAGATTGCTTGCTATGCTTTCGAGATTTAAGCAGCAAGACTATGCATACATTCTTAACCCATTTAAGGGTTCAGATTTGAATATGCAGAAATACTGGGGCGAGATTCTCGGTGTTAAGGATAGACAAATCAACTATTCTGCGGCTCAGGCTAAGAACCTTGGTAAGCGTATTGTTGAAGAGGCAGATGCTTGGTTTGCTAAGTATAAAGAAGAAGGTTTAAACTTTGACCAATCTGTTCTTAATAGTATGGACGAGCAGAAGTTTCTCATCATTAAACGTGCATTAAGTGATGAAATCTGGAGGGATGAGAATGGTCAGTAAGAATTCTATTATGCCATAGACCTATAAACTCATAGGCTGGGGCACAAATTCAGAAGGCGAGAAAATTCAAATTGACTTCGGGGAAGTTTCAGACCTAAGAGTTGAGACTTCCTACGATTCGGTTTGCTCCTGCAGCGGTATGTTTGAAATGCCGTGGTAGACCAGCAAAAGTATATCAGTATCATTTAGCACATCAGCTTTTAATCTTGAAGTATTAACAGGAAAGAAGGAGGAAGAAATGGCTAAAGGCAATTTTATTGCAGCTATCTTCCCTAATAGAGACGGTAATTATAGCGCCGATGCAAAGGTTTATTACTATGAAATCGCTACACTTAACGGCTTAACTGTTGGTGATAAGATTAAGGTATTAACCAATGCTCGTGTAGCTCAGCATTTATCAGATGTTGATTCCATATCTATGGGGGCAATTAAGAAAGATCCTTATGGCGATAGCTGGATTCAGGTCTTAGAGATATTCCGAGACGTTAATTATAAGTGTATGCCTGCTAAACTTGAGGCTCTCAGCGCGCTTGGCGCCTGGTCTAAAATTATAGACTATGATATTAAAAAGCAAGCAACATTTATAGATGAAGCCTCTAAGAAGGCTCAGGTCACTATTCAACATCCTGATGGCACTATAATAAAACATCCATATGATGCTATTGACTTATATGCCAAGACAGATGATGTTCATACTCTTCAGGGCGGCATGGATAGCGGCACAAGAATAGTATTCAAAAATGGTCAATCAATAGATATTATTAAGGAGGAAAAATCAATGAATATGAAAAAGTTAATGGGCGACTTTATGTTCGGCAAGGTAGATACAAATACTATTAAGTATTCTTTCAATGGTATCGCTTTCAAAGCAGAAGACAACACATATAATGTATACAATGAAAACGGTACGCTTACAAACGTATCTGATATGGTAATGGACATTCCTGTTTTTGCGATGCCTGTTTCTAAGGCGCAGCTTGCAGTTGGTGATGTAATCCTTCATCCTGCTGACAAAACTCCTCTTATCGTAAAGGAGAATGCGGAGACGGCTATAATTGCTGTTGAGCCTAAGACTAATGAAATCAAGACTTTTGCACCTAAGAAGTCTATCTTTGGTTTTGATTTCTACACTAAGATTATAACACCTATGGATATGTTTGGCGGCGTAAATGCAAATGCTGAGAATCCTTTTGGCAATATACTTCCTTTCCTTATGCTTGGTGATAGCAACACAGATATGAGCGCTATACTTATGTTCTCTATGATGAATGGCGCTAATGGCGGCACAATGGATATGAATGCAATGCTTCCTTTCCTTATGCTCAGCGATAAGTCTGGCGGCGACAATAAGGATTTCTTGATGACAATGCTTATGATGAAGGGTTTCGGTACACAAAAGGACTAAAAAGTAAAATTTAATTAACTATAAAAGCGGAGAGTCAATAAAAAATTTGACTTTCCGCTTATTTTATGTTATAATATATATAGAAAAATTAATAAAGGAGAAAAGAAAATGGAGTTTACTATACTTAAGCTTAAAGACATTCCTTGTACTATCCTTGAAAAGTACAAGAAGGAGTTTATACTTCCTATTGATACAGAAGTAAACTCCGCAATTTACATTAAGCCTACGGCGGCAGATACAAATACACAGATACACGATATGACTAAGCTCATTGGTATGACCAGAATAGCTCTCGTTATTCTTGACGTAGACCACCTCTTTATCAAGGAAGCTGAGGACTGGAGCGTATATGGTTACTACGAGTCGCCGAAGAATATCATTCTCTGTAAGGAAGGGCGGCGTATCGCAAAAACTTTCGGAGATTATCTTAAAGAAGTTAATATGTTCAGAGAGATAAATCATACGCCAGAGACATTGGTCTTTGGAATGTGTCATTCTGGTCTGGTATACTAAGGAGGACATAATGGACGAGAGTAGGGGAATATTGATATATCTTGATAACAGAACTGTCGCTGATAAACATACTTTTTACGGTGGCATCATAGACACATCCATATATAATTGCGAGTGGTATTGGCCCTGCAATACATT